>Ga0206686_1000432_pt1 | contig 11912 bp, 7 predicted proteins | sample M250012015metaG_FD_155447 | JGI IMG/M metagenome (GOLD analysis project Ga0206686, IMG submission 155447) | Ammonia-oxidizing marine archaeal communities from Monterey Bay, California, United States - M2 500m 12015 | ecosystem: Environmental > Aquatic > Marine > Intertidal zone | place: USA... | reverse complement strand
ACTAATTTTGTAATTTCATTGTGTTGGAATATCTAATGGTTCAATCATGCATTTCTACTCTCCATGAAATGTTTACCGATTGATTTAGCATATTTGAAACACTACAATATTTTTCATGACTCTTTGCTACAATTCGTTCAACTAGATTCTGTGGGATCTCACCTGCAACATGATATGTCATCTCAATTGAGGTGAATACTCGCGGTGATTGTTCTTCTCTAACACTATCTAATTCAACCCAAACTTTGGAAAATGGGCGCTCTTTCAAACCGATTACGACATCAACCAAAGAACATGCTCCAACCATTTGTAATGTCACTTGCATCGGACTTGGACCAGTTTCCCAATCCAAATCAAGACTCTGCCCATTGGAATTGGTGCATTTGAGTCCGTGTTCTCCAAACCATTCAACCTTGCTCTGCATGACACTACCATAGCGTCACAGGTTTTGAAATGCTTGCAAACATTAACTGTAATAGGGCGGTTGATTCTTGAAGGGGATGCCGGTGGCTCAACACGAGTGCTATGTCTGGAACTGCAATAACTATGGAAAATGGCCTACTTAAGGTACCGAATAATCCAATTATCTACTATATTGAAGGAGATGGAATCGGAGTTGATATTACTCCGGTAATGATGAAAGTTGTTAACGCATCAATCAATAATGCTTATTCTGGGCAAAAGCAAATTGTATGGTCAGAAGTATTGGCGGGAGAAAAGGCATTCAAGGCAACCGGAGAATGGCTTCCAGAAGAAACTCTTGATGCAATGCGCTTAGGGTTGGTCTCGATTAAGGGGCCTCTTACAACTCCTGTCGGCGGTGGGATTCGTTCACTAAATGTAGCACTTAGACAAAAATTGGATTTGTACGCATGTGTTAGACCAGTACGATGGTATGAAGGAACACCTTCTCCAGTTAAGGAACCTGGAAATGTTGATATGATTATTTTCCGCGAAAATTCAGAAGATGTTTATGCGGGAATTGAATGGGAAGCCGGCTCTCCTGAAGTAAAAAAGGTCATTGATTTCTTGCAAAATGAAATGGGTGTTAATAAAATTCGCTTCCCAGAAACATCTGGAATTGGAATAAAACCTGTTAGCCAAGAAGGTACTGCACGTATTGTAAGAGCTGCAATCAAATACGCAATCGATAACGACAAAGAAAGTGTCACATTAGTTCACAAAGGCAATATCATGAAATTTACAGAGGGCGGATTCCGCGATTGGGGATATCAATTGGCAAAAGATGAATTCGGTGCGAGTGAACTTGATGGAGGACCGTGGTGCACTCTAACAAATCCGAATACTGGAAACACGATTACGATCAAGGATGTTATCGCTGATGCAATGCTCCAGCAAATTATTCTAAGGCCTGCTGAATATGGTGTGCTGACTACAATGAATCTCAATGGAGATTACATTTCTGATGCTTTAGCTGCACAAGTTGGAGGTATTGGAATTGCTCCTGGTGCTAATATCAATTACGACAATGGTATTGCTATTTTTGAGGCAACACATGGAACAGCACCAAAATATGCTGGAATGAACAAAGTTAATCCCGGTTCAATCATTCTATCTGCTGAAATGATGTTACGACACATGGAATGGCACGAGGCTGCTGACCTAATTGTCAAGGGCATGGAAGGTGCAATATCTGCTGCTACAGTAACATATGATTTCGAACGTCTTATGGAAGGTGCTACCCTATTATCGTGTAGTGATTTCGGAGATGCAATAATTTCCCATATGTAATCGCAAAACTTGCAATTTACTCTGGATAATAATTAATTCATGTACGAATCCATAGATTTAGAGTTCTGCTGTTCTTGGCGACTCCAAATCCGAACCGTTCTTCAAACGCTCTTGCTACTAAGGTGAAATCTCCATCACGAGTAGCGATTAGAACAGTACCTATGCCCGGTAATGCTTGGTTTGACAAGTGCATTGCTATTTTCATAATGTCAATGTCTGGTGCTTCAGGATAAACGTCTTTGTCCTCAAGCACTGTCCGAATAGGCTTCCCTCTTGTCCGCTTCATTGCGGTTAATTCCTCATAAATGTCGCAATAATCTAAGAGGAATTCGGATACTGCTTCAGTGTTTTCCAAATTATTTGATTCTGTTTCTAGGTGTAAATCAAGTGGCTTCCAAGTGCTGAAATCCGATAATACTTCTTCAACCAATTCATTGATTACATCTTTAGATAATGTTGATTCCAAAATCTTTGGAGAAACTAATGAATCCGAAAATCTCGCCCTTAAACGATCAATGCCCTTGGCCCATGATCTCAATTCTGATTGGACAACCTTAGGCAGCCATAGTTTGACTTTGTCATCTCTCGCTCGGTTTAGAAGAACATTGTGGAAATTTCCTATTCCGGCGATATCTAGGCTGGCATCAGCATTTAATTGAACACAAGTAGCCAATCTCTGTACCAATGAATCAATTAGAATATTTGTATCAACAATAATCAATGGGGTCAATTTCAAATGTCGTAAATAACGGCGCTTAGAAGTTGTAATCTGATTTTTGTGTTGAGTGAATAATGTGCGTTCAGAATCGGCCAAACGACCTAATTCTACAGGCGTGAATTTACCCGAATTTTGCGCTCTTTCTAAGAACATCAAACCATCAATTGCTTTGTCCTCAGATGCTTTGGTCGACAATTCGTAGATTTCACTAAGAGTTGGATTACCCTGCATTAGTTGGATAAATCGTGTGTCGAGAGAACCTTTTTGTCGGCGACGGTTCTTCTGTAATGAATTAAATGCTGCAGTTACCCTACCTGCAAAAGGTTCTCGCGGTAAAGGACGTGCATGTTCAAGATGATATGATTTTAACAAATCTAGTTCTTCATCCGCAAAATATGTTCGTGAAGATTGTTCCATTTCTCCATCAGCATTCTCTTCGCTAACCATTTTCGTCCTTCGTACAAACTCTTTGAGTATTTTCGTCGCTTCATCCGTGTTTTGCTCACTGGCGATAAATGAAACCTTGAGATATAGTTGGAACCGGCGTGTTAGCGCTGTTTTCAATGCAGGTTGAGCCTCTAACAATTCAATTGCCTCTTTCCACTGTGAAGCGAATGCTAAATGAATCAAAGCCTTGCGGTATAGCATTATTGAATGCTCATAATCAAATTCTTCATGGTCTCCTGCCTTTCGATAATCCCTTGCTGAATTTAATTCATCATCCTTTGAAGCAGAAACTGCAGCCCTTGCTAAAGTATGCCACGGAGATAGTGGATTATTCATTTGATACCATGAGACAAGTGATGGCAATCCAATATCATGTTCCAATACTAGATGGCGGACGGTGTGAATCAATCCTGTTGAAATATTATCTGCGGCGAGAATTGTGTCTAGTGTAGTTCTTGCTTCCTCGTCTTGTGTTCCATTTTGTAACATCAATCCAACACGATTTAATCTTAAAGTTGAGATTACTGTATTGAATAAATTACGTTCCATTGGGCTTAGCGTTACTGTTTCTACGCAACTACTCAAATCATCAAGGCTCTTTGCCGATGCGATTCCATCGCCGCCATCTCCGAGTGCTTGGCGTATTTCTCCAAATGCTTTCAATCCCCCTTTATCCAATAGTGAAGTAAGACGTTTATCGGTAATATTAGAGCCTTCCAATAGCATCAATAGCGCTTCAGATGTTGTAGAAAATGTTTCTGGTGCATCAGTGGTATGAATATGTTTGAGAGAGATCTTTCTTGAATTTCTGACTTCAACCCACAGATTATTCTCTTTACCTGCTGCAAGAAGATGAGCAACAAGTAGTGTTTCATAGGGATGAGAAATTGCAACTAGTTCATCGCTGACAATGATTCTCGCTAGCCTTCGCAATTCCATTGTTTGAGTGAATAATGGAATCGCTACAGTAATCACTTGTTCCCAAGCTTCTCCACTCGAATCTTGTAATATCTTAATCGCTAAACTTCTAGAATTAGCATCAATATTATGAGATGAAGAGATTTGTATTAGGGCCATTTCATCTAAACTGATTATCTGTTGGTTCAACCATTCAGTGGCTGAATCACCTGGTAAATCGGCAATAAGAGGCAGTAAGGTGGTAAGGTCAGCACTGGCTTCAAGTTGCAAAGAAATCAACACCTCAACAGCATCTTGGCCCTTGCCTTCACGATGCAGTGCAGATAATCTCCACCATAGCAACTTTTCAATTTGAGATTGTTTTGCTTTTCCTTCTCGCAAAATATCAAGACCATTGTTTAGTTCTTCGCTTGTCAACTCGCCAGCATCCGCTGGAGGGCTTTGCCAAGCAAATAATCGGCGGGCTTGGGATAATGAATCATCTCCTGTGATACTGCGGCTTTGTTGCCAATCATTGACAATCCCACTTTTCAATGCACAATAATCTGACAATTCCGATGCCAATTGTGAATCTTGTTTAGCCAATTCTTTCAAAGAATCGCTCGCATCAGAACCGCTTGCTAGTTGTAATAGAACGCTAATTATTGATGAGGGGCCTGTTAATTCAAGTAATTCGGAACCAACTTTCAATGTTCTATTGTTTTTTATTTGACTCGCTACCTTTTGGTATGCTACATGGATTCCTGCATCATTTGAAGAATTGGTCAGAGTTTCCAACACCTGTGTTAACTCACTTGTGTTTTCAACATTAATTCGCCCGAGTGAAATGTCCATTTCTGCATTTACTTGTTCCTCAACCTTAGCCTTTGGAAAACCTGCAAAGATTCCCAACACGCCAGTTTTTTCGCCGATAGAAACCCACACTGGATGTACTCCATTTGCCAAACATGAATCGCGTAGAGATGCTTCGGTTGTATTCCAATCTTCGTTCCAGTCATCGCTTTTTAGAATCTTGTGCGCCATTAATGATGCAAGTCGAAATGGATCGCTGCCAGAATCGGGTAGTAGAGCCTCCTCAGGCGAAGGGATCCAGTCTAATGGTTCTGCAGATGAAGCACCCCGTCCACCGCGACGTGTGCGGCGCCCTACTGAATTCTTACGACGCGTTGGAGTATTTTCTTCCTCATCTACAGCAGGTGGCTCAACTTCATCTATCGCAAGATAAACAAATGTTCTGAAATGTTTTTCAAGCATTTTCCACTCAGCAATTTTTGAAATGACAATCTGCCGCTTGTTTTTCGGAACATTTGGCTGAAAGGCTTTGTCGATACAAATTTCCATGAGGTTTTCCTGCATTAGACTCACCCCTACGGGGTGGTCGCTGTGCCACCTGTCTTTCAATGCACCGCCGGAATTTCGTGGATAGATACGGAAAAAATCAAACTAGATGATTCATCATAGCCTGACATATGGGGGGGCGTTTTTGGACATTATAAGACTCATTGCATTGCTACTGCACCCCATTTTAGCCTCTAGTCTTGTGGCTTGGATGTGGTGGCAATACTCTTGGAGGAAAAAATCTCATGAGTTGAAAGGTGACGAGCGCGCCGAGCACCTTAGAATGCACGAACAAAGGGGGGAACGACTACTTTGGGCAGCGATTATTGTAGCATTGGTAGCTGTAGCCGGAAGAGCGGTTGCTGGATGGAGAACTCATGGAGATTTCATGGCAGAAATTTGGCCAACAAGCATTCATGGAATCACCGGCCCTATAGGAATTCTAATTCTTTGGCAACTATCAAAAATGGGAAAAAGGGCAAAAACAGCGCGTGAGCGAGGTGATTCTTTTTCAAACTTGAAACTAAAACATGGGAGGATGGCTGATTTGGTTATAGCATTAGTTTTCATCCACGCATTTCTCGGATTTCTCTACATCTTTGCAGTTCTTGGATGATTTCTCTTAACAAACGACGCACTCGTTGATATAGATTATCACTCGGCACTTCAATTATGGAAAGTGCCACTGACCCGAGTATGCTCAAAGATAGAGCATTTTTCAAACTCGGATTGTTTATCCATGACCATAACAAATTAGTTCTTGTTTTAGGTCTCATCTCTTGTATATTGATGACTAGCCTCGTTGGATTGGGTGCTAATTGGTCTGAAGCATTTGGAGAAGATAATGTTGAATCTCTTCAGGCAAGTAAATTGTTATCCGATTCGTTCAAACAAGAGAATAGTAGTGCTGGGCATAGTTTCATTCTACTAGTCTATCACCCAACTCTTACCGATAATGACACCGAATGGCAGCAATCGATTATCAATTCATTGAATGATTTTTCAAAACAAGCTGATGTTAGTATTTTGTATTCATGGCAAGTTGAAGAAGTGGAGCGCTTAGATTATGTTGCGTATACGGAAAGTGGTTTTATTGCTCAGAATGTAATTACCATAGAAGGCGATAGAACTCACGCCAAAGCAGTATTTGATGAAAATCAAGAGTCTGTGACTTTAGACGGAGAGTTTGTTTCTTGGAAGACTGATGGGGTGGCGATTGAATGGACATTTGATAATAGAATCTCAGAGGATTTAGTCAAGGCTGAAATTGTGTCGGGACCTCTCACCCTGATCATTCTCGGGTTAGTGTTTGGTTCAATTGTTGCTGCCCTATTACCAATAAGCGCTGGAGTTGCAACTGTTGCTGCTGCCATGGGAATGACCATTTGGTTGAGTAATGTAACTGATGTCACCCAATATGCAACCAATATTATCACTTTGATTGGAATTGGAGTTTCAATCGATTATTCACTATTTTTAGTAAATCGGTTTAGAGAAGAATTGGCCAATGATAGAGATGTTAGAACTGCGATTGCGATGAGCACTGCGACTGCCGGTAAGGCGGTATTTTTCTCGGGAATTACTGTTGCGGTTGGTTTGATGGGCATGTTGTTCTTTGAAAATACGAGTCTTCCAAGTTTGGGAATCGGCGGAACCGTTGCAGTATCTATTGCGATGGTATATTCGACCATCGTTCTTCCCGCAGTAATGTCAATTCTCGGAAAAAGAGTTGACAAGGGTAAGATTCCTTTCTCATTCAATTTAGAGGCTAGGGAAACGGGTATATGGGCTAATATTGCCAACAAAGTGATGAACCATCCTTGGAAGGTTCTCATTCCTGTTCTGATAATATTAGTAGGGGCAGGCGCTCCATTCATGTACGCTGAGTTTTCTCTTTCATCATGGTCAGCATTACCACCGGATGATGAGTCACGTCTTGGTAAGGAAATAATGGGTGAAATCTGGCCCGAACAATCATCAAATCAAATATTCTTGGTGATTGAACTGGATGGTGCTGATGCTTTTAGTGAAGAAAATTTACGAGCACAGTATCAATATATTAAGACTCAAATCGGCGATGATAGAGTTCGTAGTGCGAGCGGTATTGGCCTGCCTGATAGTTCTATGAATGAATCACAAGTTATCTCTTTCTGGCATACTCCCAATGAAAATTTAGATGAACAGCAAATTGCTCTTCGCAACATGATTAGAGATAATTTTGTTAGCGAAGAAATTACATTTATTTTACTTAATTTAGAGGGGGAGCAAACGAGTGTAGAATCAAGAAATGTAGTCGAAGATATTAGAGATAATCGGAATGTTTTGACCGATCAATTATCTGGTGAAAACGATTATCTGGCTGTTGCTGGATTTGCTGCATATAATGCTGATACCCTCAACTCAATTTCTGACAATCTACCTACGGCACTCGGATTTATTTTCCTTGCAACTTCAGTGTTGATTTTCATCCAAGTTCGCAGTGTTATCATACCAATCAAAGCAATAGTGATGAATATTCTTTCAATTTCTGCATCTTTTGGAATGCTGGTTTGGGTATTCCAATGGGGCTATGGTGAAGCATTACTGAATTTCACTGCTCAGCCAATTGATTCGGGTAATCCGGTGATAATGTTCTGTATAGTGTTTGGACTTTCGATGGATTACGAAGTCTTAATGCTTTCAAGAATCCATGAAGAATGGGAAAGAACTGGTGACAATACATTAGCAGTTGCCAATGGACTTCAGAAAACAGGGGGATTAATCACAGGTGCGGCTGCAATTATGGTAGTCGTTTTTGGTTCGTTTGGACTATCCTCTGTCATCATCCTCAAACAAATCGGACTTGGCCTTGCACTGGCTATTCTTATCGATGCAACCTTAGTACGTGCCTTAGTTGTTCCAGCAACAATGCGGCTAATGGGTAAATGGAATTGGTGGAGTCCTTCGTTCTTGAAAACGAAGAAGAAAGTGAAGGACACTGAATTGACAGAATCAGAATAATTTCATTCACTCTCTAATAGATTTGAGGCAATGTTCTTTTCATCCCTATTCTTTCCAGCGGATAAGAAAAACCAAGTGAGTGGTAAAATGAATAACGAATTGATATTCTTGCCCGTACCCGCAGAAAACACAGAGTCAAATTTGATGAATGATTGTGCATCCTTAGTACCTGGTTCAGGTGGACTCTCTATTACTGCGCTATGGTTTTCCGCAGCAACCAATCCTAAATCATAACCACTATACTCCATCTCAATAGAAATTCCAAGTGGATACAAACCCATATCCGTTTTTGTAGATTCATGAACATATGACATCCCTTCTGTATTAGAATAGTAATTCTGATCACCATCTCCTAAATCAGCAATAAAAGAAATTGGCAATAATAATACAAAACATAGTAATGTAATCGTCCATACAGATGCTCTTATTTGCATAGCAAAACGAAGATTTATCATTATTAGGATTTCACTCAATACCATCAACAATAAGAAAAGAAGCGTTATAGATTTACTATTTTCTAAATAATTGGTATCTTCACTTGCTGCAGTGTTTTCTTGCGCTGTAGATGTCTCAGTACCATCAGCAGAAGAGTTCCTTGTATAGGTATATAGCAAAAATGCTGTTGCTTTTTCAATATCAACATCGATTAGCGTCTGGTCCTTATCCATTGCAATTAGAGCATGGAATTCAGTAGGAGCAGGCCTACCTTCTGTGTATGCTCCATCAAATTCCACAACTAACCATGCTGATTGTGCTATATGCAAAGCAATGAATGCTGCTACAAATACTCTAATCCAACTGCTTAGATTGGAAGGGGGTTGCCGTAATGACATATTCCCCTTCCTACCTAAGTCGCAAAATCAACAATTCGTTAGAATTATTCCTCTTCTCGGTTGCGTACTGATGCTATCAATCCTGCTAGAATTGTCACAGTCATTGCTGCTGCCGGTGAGATGAATGGCAATAATCCGCCTTCATCTACGAGTTCTTCTGCTGTTGGAGGCGTAGTTGATTGTCCTGGTCCTTCATTACCAAGTCCTAGGTCTGCTGGGTCAATTCCAGCATCAATTAGTTCCTGTTCCAAATCTGCTGTGTCATGAGTACTGACATCAACAATTTCTGCAAGAGTAGATTGTCCAGAAGCAGTCGTTGAAGCATCTACTGCACCTTGTCCAGTAACGTAGTTGATGCTTACAGGAATTGTTGGTGGGTTATCCATTCCAGCGGTTGTAGGCCCAAGCATTGTTTGCCACTCGTTTGCAGTCTCATCGTGAACATATAGCCCCATTCCTACAATTGTAGCATGATTATTACTCCATAGGAATCCTCCTTTGCCGTCATCATAAGGGAAGTCTTCATTTGGTTCTAAGTCCTCGAAAACTTGCTCCATGTTCTGACCAAATGATTCCAAAACGCTTTCAAAGTTAGAATTCATAAAGGCATCTCCAATATCCATCAATTTCTGACTTGGTTGCGGCTCATCTTCTACGGAAAATTCTTCAGATGTTTCTGAAGAATGTAAGGCCCCAGTATCATCATAAATATCTACTACAACTACATAATCTCCTTCTGAAGTAACTGCTAAATTGTCATCGAAATTTGCATTGTAATCATTACCATCAATCGCGTGAATGGCTGAGTCTGTTGCAGTGGTAGAACCTACTTCCATTACTGAAATCTCAGCGGTGTATCCTGTACTGCCATAAGTATCTGCAATCCATACCCAAGTTTCAACACTCAAGCCTTCTCCATCATAGGCATCAATTTCACCAACATACATTCCAATATGTTGACAATAATTGTACGTGTATTCTGGATTGCCGTATGAATCTTCAAGTGTGACATCTGCACAAACTTCTGATGCAGAAGAAAGTCCAGCAGGGTTAATTACAGAATAAACTGAACTGTCTGAATAAGTAACATCTTCGAGCAAACTAGTGACAATGTTTCCATTATTATCTGTAACAATTATTTCAACGGAATATGTTATTCCTTCATCATCACCATCGTAACAATCACTAGTGCCATCATTTACTTGGTGTATCCAAGGTTCAGATCCATCTTGGCAATCAAACCAATTTACTTCTGAACCGACACAAGATGCTCCCGTATCCCAAACTTGGCAATCGTCAGAATAGACAGAAGGGGTGCCCATGTCCAGCCATTGCTCATCTGCGCCATCAGCGCAGTCGCCCCAGTCATCATTTACATACTCAAAATCAATGGTTGAGCCATCTCCACAAATGAAGTTTGGAGCTTGCATTAAGTTATAGAAGTCAGCTGAAATTTCTAATTCATCAGAACCACTATCATACCACATTACAGAAGAACCCATAACAACACCTTCATCAGAATTATCTCCACAATCGTCCCAGCCATCGTTTACTACCCATTCGTAAACTTCGATACCATTGTCACAAAGATACATTTCTTCTTCATATGGTTCACTACCACCTTCAGCTAATCCCCAAGGGTTTAGTTCTCCTAGTTCCATGTCAATTTCATCGGCAATGTCTTCGCCGAATGTTTCTAAGGTCTCTGACATTGAAGCTTCAAGAACATGCGCCATCATCCAAAACATCAATGGATTTGCTGGACCGCAACTGTTACAGAATCTAACAGTCGTTAAACTGCCATCTCCTAAATCAACTGAAATTGAGTCAGACATCTCAAAATACACGCCACTATCTGCCAAATCAGATTCTGTGACCTCAAAGACTCCTGAATTGGATAGGGTGTCTGTAAGACTGAAATCAAATTCGCCTGCAGCCATTCCGAATTCTTCAGTTGGAATACCTGACAAATCAAAGGCATAATTCATTGAAGCGGAATAATCTCCTTCCATTTCACCGCATTCATCGTTGACATCAGCCCACAAATCTGTAGAGCCTGTTTCAATGCAGTTCCATTCTGTTTCATCTTCAGTTGAAACAATCGAGTATAACTCACTACCTTCATTTAATCTCCATTCTGTGTGAGAAGAGTCTAGCCCAATATCTGCGCTTGCACTGATTCCAAAGTCAATATCAAGAAGTTCTCCGCCACCTTCAATTTCAGCGAGGACTGTGAATTCAGCACCCATTCCTGCATTTACTGCGAAATCCAAATCTGCACCAACCAATTCACCGGTGGTGTCATCAAAATATTCAACATATAGTGCATCTACTGTAAATGTGTTATCAATATCATAACTTGCTTCTATATCAAATCCAGTAGTGTCCGGAGAGCCAAAGGTTGTCTCATTCCATTGTGTATACAATGCTGAATCTGCCAACATTCCATGTCTAATTGTCAAGTCTGTTGTTCTTGACCAAACATCTCCGCTAATACCATTGACAGTTTGTGCGGTATGGTCTTCTTCTGATAACACATACATATTTGATGCACCAGTTGTAATTTCTGCAACGATGAGATCAAACCCTGCTGACGTTGCAGCATCCATTACATCTCTAAGAATGTCATTGAAATCTAAGTCAGTGAATCCTTCGATGTCTCCATCTAGGTTTGACCAATCATATTCAATTCCATATGAAACTACATTTGTCGGGGTTGAAGCCATGGCACCTTGTGGTACGACGGATAAGGCTAATAATGTCGCCAAAAGGACGACGGAAACTGTTCGTTGAGACTGCTTCATGTATGTTACAGAGTTGCACTACACCATAAAAGTTAGCCTAACATTATTTATTCAATATATTCGATTTTTAGTAGAGATTCTCTCCTCGTCCAAAGTGATAGC
>Ga0206686_1000422_pt1 | contig 12060 bp, 11 predicted proteins | sample M250012015metaG_FD_155447 | JGI IMG/M metagenome (GOLD analysis project Ga0206686, IMG submission 155447) | Ammonia-oxidizing marine archaeal communities from Monterey Bay, California, United States - M2 500m 12015 | ecosystem: Environmental > Aquatic > Marine > Intertidal zone | place: USA... | reverse complement strand
GAATTCTCAGCTAAAAAACTCAAGCCTTGAGGGCTTTTTTCGAAATTCCAGTTTCAGCGAATCATTATCTGGGTTTTCATTGTCAAAACGAACAGAAAAATTTGGTTTGTCTATAATGGGATATTCCTCAAAACTGGAAAGACAGTGGAGTGGGGGAGTTGTAGATGATTCTCTATTGGATTCTTTTGCACCTCAATTTATACCTGTTTTAAAACCTGGCTGTAATTCCGTATTAAGATCTTTTAAGGCATCTATTTCAAGTTATTTGAGGTTCTTTGAGCTCAATAATGGATCATTGGGGTATTCAAATGAATCAACTATCCATGGGTTAAATCGTGTGTTTTCTGAGCAGGACACATTGTATGGTTTGTATGAAAATAATTTTTTTGACACTTTGACAACAAGTGATCAATACCAGCATAGTACAGTTGATCATATATCGGCAATTTATTTTAAAAAAGATCAGCTTTCGTATTATGGAGGAGTCAAAGGGGTATATTGGAATTATAGGAATATGGGCATGTTTAGGGACACAATGGAGTTTTATGTTCAACAGAAACTCGAATTAAAGAAAAAACATTTCGGATTTAAACATAGTAGCTCTTACAACCTTTTCGGCGCGCTACACGGATGGCATTTGAATCATGAAATCACATACGAGATGGGCCGGTTTAATTATTTCTTGAAAAATAAGACTGGAAAACGAATTCCCCAGGTATTTCAGAGGTTTTATAATTCGAATAACAATTTCTATTCTAATTCAAATATAGAGTTGGAAACATATATGGAGCAATGGCTGGGTATGCAATATACCAACACCCATTTTAAGTCGACACTTCATTATATGTACGGCATGAATAGGAATATCTACTTTTTTGATAAAACCATTTCAAATTGGTCCAATACTTCTTTTATGAGTAATAATAGTATACACCAGGTGAGTCTGGGATTCCTTTATTCTCTTGAGAAATTTAATCTAAGACAAACATATACCTATTCAATGGCATCCCAATTACAAGGGGTCATACCAGCACATCATTTAAAAGGATCCATAGATTATAAAATGGGTTTATTTAAGGATAAAAAAATGCAGCTTACCATTGGGCTATCTTATTCATTGAATTCAAAGACGTATGTCTTACCAGTAATGGAAAATATTGGCGTGTATGATTTCTTATCAATAGATGAGAATAATGTACAGAAAGGGATATTCAATCTGGGGGCATATACTGCAATTGAAATTGATACGTTTCGTTTCTTCTTTAAGATAAATAATTTAGGGTATTTATGGAACGATCTTCGCTGGAATTATATTGAACACATTTATCTTCCTGAAGTAACCCTTAGAGCTGGATTAACCTGGGATTTCTGGAATTAGAAATGAAAAGAAGTTAATAGTATTAAGACTGAATTACCTCGAGCATTTTAGAGCCAATGTGTGCTGGAGAATCTACCACGTGAATTCCACATTCTCTCAGTATTCTTTTCTTGGCTTCAGCTGTATCATCTGTTCCTCCAACAATTGCACCTGCATGACCCATAGTTCTACCTTTTGGAGCAGTTTCGCCCGCAATAAATCCAACCACAGGTTTTGTTCCATTGTCTTTTATCCATTTCGCTGCATTGGCCTCCAGGTTGCCACCAATCTCTCCTATCATCACAATACCATCAGTTTCCGGATCGTTCATTAATAGCTCTACAGCTTCTTGGGTGGTCGTGCCAATTATTGGATCTCCTCCAATTCCTATAGCTGTAGTTATTCCCAATCCGGTTTTCACTACCTGATCAGCCGCTTCATAAGTCAAGGTTCCCGATTTTGAAACAATTCCTATTTTACCTTTTTTAAAAACAAATCCGGGCATAATACCTACTTTGGCTTCATCCGCTGTAATAATTCCAGGACAGTTTGGTCCAACGAGTCGGCAGTCGTATTGGTCAATATAGGCTTTAACTTTTACCATGTCATTTACGGGAATACCCTCCGTTATGCACACAATAACTTTAATTCCTCCTTCTGCAGCTTCCATAATTGCATCAGAAGCAAAAGCTGGCGGGACAAATATGATAGAGACATCAGCTCCGGTTTTTTTTACCGCGTCAAAAACGGAATTAAAAACAGGTCGATCTAAATGAGATTGCCCTCCTTTTCCGGGCGTAACACCACCGACAACATTTGTTCCATAATCAATCATTTGGCTAGCATGGAATGTTCCTTCTGATCCTGTAATACCTTGCACAATAATTTTCGAATTCTTGTCGACTAATACACTCATTTTGACTTTAATTTGGCTCAAAAGTAATCATTGACACTTTAAAAACAAGACGAAAGGATTTATTTTATTCTCTTTTATCAGCGTATGAAATATGAAAAGTCGAAAGAACTAATTATTCAGTGAATCAAAGCTTTATAGCTTCAATTAGGTACCCTTCATTTTTCAATAACTGAATCACTCCTTCGTCTCCACATAAATGACCTGCTCCAACAGCGAAAAAAACGTCTTTTTTCCGCATAAGAGGTTTCATTTTTAAGATCCATCTAATATTACGATTAATAAGCAGCTCCTCTCTAAAATCATCAAAAATGGTTGTATCTGTTAGTATGCAGAGAGAATCCATATTTTGGGATGCATAGAATTTTTCCATTTTATTGAACTCTTCTTTGCTGTTTTTCAGCTCCGCTAATTGTTTCATGAGCATCGAAATTTGCGATGGATAATCAATTTTATTAAATAGATTAAGCTGCTCTTCCACTGTTTCTAGTCCGTATTGATCAATTTCATTTTCCGAGGCAATTTTTTCCAGTTCTATTTCATGTGATTTATGAGCTGATGGGAGGGAGTTTTGCAACATGAATTGTAGCAGGATAAATGGTTTTGCAAATTGAAAATTTGCTTCGAAACTGGACCGGTTCATTAGTAAATTAGTCTCTGCCCATGAAATAATACTGTCCCATTGCCTATTTGTACAATAGTCCTGTAATGGTTTGTTTGAATCAAATAATAATTCTGGTTTAATTGATTGTTTGGAAATCTCTTTGACTTCCATACACAATGCGTCACATTCGAGTAGATGATCTTCGATTGCTTTTGGAAAGTAAAAATTATTCTCACTCATGACGTGCATGGTCCCAAAAATGTATGAGCTGTGTTCGTTTTTTAACGAGGAAACCTTATATAAAAGGGCGTTTTCTTGAGAATGAACTATTGAAAAAAATAAAATGTACGTAGTAAAAAGAAAAATTCTTGGAGTATTCATAATTGAGCCTTCGAATAAAAATTAGTTTTTACTATCATTACAAAGATTTTATATCGTCATCTGAAATACCATCTTCAAAATCGTCAAAGCCATATTCGTCTTCCTGATTTTCATCCAAAGGATCTGTTGTTATTTGAAGATCTTCTGAAATTTCTTTTGAATCTTCCTTTGGATTTTCACCCACAGAAAGCACAAGTTTTGGTGATTGAGGAGCTTCTTTCTCAAAACCAACCAATTCGATAAGAAAAATCCACATGCTTAAAAAATCATAGACCAAAATAAATTTTTGATTTTCATCTGAAATGCACTCGTTTAATTTCACATCTTTCATAATCATCAGGTCACCGGTCGTTTCTCCTTCAGATAAATCTAAAAGGCTAATTTCTTCACCTTTATCCCAGTTTTCATTAGACACGTAAAAGCTGGCCATTTGATCTCCTTGAAAGGCGAAGGCACCAATTATTGCATCATAAAAAGATTCAAAACTGTCCTGATCAGATAAAAGGATGTCATGAAAAATTTCTTCTTCTTTTTTTGAATCCAAAAGTACTCTAAACTTTAGGCCTGGCATATCAATGGTGTAATGTGTTCATATTTTTTTTAATCCCAATTCTTTTCCCAGTTTCAACATTAATTCTCTTGCATCTTCATAAGAATTTGAAATTTCTCCTTCGAGTATAGCTTCTTTTATTTTACTTTTTATAACTCCAACTTCATAACAGGGTCCAATATCAAATGTTTTCATGATTTCTTCTCCTTTAACTGGGGGTTGAAAATTTCGAATTTTATCTTTGACTTCAACAGCTTGAAGTTTTTCTGATACAATTTTGAAGTTATCTCTATAGCGTTTTACCTTAAATTCATTTTTGGATGTAATATCTGCATCACACAAGAGCATAAGGTCCTCAATATCTTCACCGGCTTCATTCAACAATCTACGAATAGCAGTGTCTGTTACTGATCCTTTCACTAAAGCAATTGGACGAAGGTGAAGACGAACTAATTTTTGGACATATTTCATCTTCTTATCCAGCGGAAGGCGATGGTTTTTAAATATCTTGGGTACCATTTTTGAACCGAGTTCTTCGTGACCGTGAAAAGTCCAGCCAACTTCAGGATCAAATTTTTTGCTTGCAGGCTTGGCAATGTCATGTAATAGAGCAGCCCATCTGAGCCATAGATTATCCGAGGATTTGGCTACATTATCTACAACCTGTAAAGTGTGAAGAAAGTTGTCTTTATGACTTTTCCCATCAATCGTTTCTTTACCGGACAGTACAACTAATTCGGGGAAGATATGTTCAATTAAATTTGTCGATTTCAGGAGGTTTAATCCTCTTGAAGGTGTAGGACTTAAGAGAATTTTATTCAATTCATCGGTAATACGCTCTCTTGAAACAATTTTAATTCTTTCGGACAGACTTCTGATAGATTTTAGACATTCAATATCTATTTTAAAATCGAATTGACTGGCAAATCGTATTGCACGTAGCATTCTCAGAGGATCGTCGTTAAACGTGGTATTGGAATCAAGAGGTGTTTTAATCAGCCCCTTTTTCAAATCGTTGATTCCATCAAAAGGATCAATCAGTTCACCAAAATGCTCGGGATGTAAATCAATCGCCATGGCATTAATGGTAAAGTCCCTTCTATACTGGTCTTCTTTTAAAGTTCCGGGAGATACTTTGGGGTTTCTAGAGTCTTTTTTATAGGATTCTTTTCGGGCCGAAACAAATTCTACATCTATATCCTTGTATCTAAAATGTGCTGTTCCATACGTTTTAAAGAGTGATACTTTTTTAACCCGTAGTGTTTTGGCTATTTCCTTAGCAAACTGGAGACTATCTCCATACACTACAATATCAATGTCTTTTGATTTTTTATCAAGCATCAAATTCCGTACAAAACCCCCAATTACAAAGGCTTTCAAGTCCTTATCCTCAAGATGTTTTTTGATGACCTTAAAAATCGGATGTAGCAGATATGAAGTATAGTCTTGATGCATTTAACAAAACAAAATTAATCAATCTTAATGCAATGTTGAGATTTAGTTTTCGTCAGATGATTCATCTTCCTCTTTATCAAATAAAAAGAGATCATTTTCTAATGGTTCTTCCTCCTCAATATAACGGAATGATTTTCCGCTTTTTTTATGTGCCTGCATCTTTGTTTTCTTCCCTCTTTCACCATCATTTTCAAAATTTCGCTTTCTATTTTTAGATGATTTTTTCTTTTGTTCCTGATTCGAATTATCTGAAGTGGAATGCGATGCATTATTTTCAGATGTAGTATTTGTTCTAGGAGACGAGTGTTGAGAGTCCTTATTAGAGCTTGAAAATGATTTACCTGGAGTTCTTTTTGTATCTCCCCGATTTTCTGCTATTTTGACCGCTAATGTTCTTCGATTAATTTCAAAACCATCCAAGGCATTAATTGCATTTTCAGCTTCTTTCTGATCAAACATTTCCACAAATGCAAATCCTCTTGGTTTACCTGTTTCTTTATCTGTAGGGATATTGACTCTATTCACTTTCCCATACTCTTCAAACAATTCGGTTAGCTGTTCTTTAGTAACGCCAAAATCTAACTTGGCAACAAAAATACTTGTCATAAAAATAATCTGTACTATCTAAATTTAATAAATAATTCCGCACGAAATTAGAATAAAAATTTCAAATAGTAAATAAACAAGGCGGTATTATTGTGATTTATAATTCAAAACCTTAAAGTTTTGCGCTGATTCCGAATTGAATAATTCGAGGAAGTCCGGGTCTCAATCCTGCCGGTCTAAGAGAAACTATATATGCTTGATTTGTTATGTTCTGGACAGTAATATTGAATGAAATTTGTTTATTTAAGTAATATTTAACACCACCATCAAATACCAGATAAGAGGGGATGTGTTCGACCTGGCTTAAGTTTTCACTTCCTGCTTCAGCTCTCATGGCGGAATTGTACTTTGCGTTAAGATTGAATTCGAATTTAGAATGCTCGAGACTTATTCTTGAGGAGAACTGATGTTTTGATAAGTAAGGGAATTCGTCACCATAATTCACATTTCCCCAGCTATCGAAGCTACTTTCAAAGGATGAAAGAAACTTAGCATCCGTAAAAGTATATGATACAGTGATAGGGATGCGTATCCTGCTTTTTATTCCAAACAGCTTTATGGTATTAATTGTAGCAAAAACTTCAGCTCCCATGGTTTGCGCCTTGCCTCCATTATGCATATTTCCAATACCATTACCACCTGTTGCAGCCAGATCATTACCCAGCAGGTTTTTATACGCATTAAAAAACAATGCAGTTTGTAAGTTGAGGAATTTGCCAAAAAACTTAGTTCCGAATTCATAGTTCAGGCTTTCTTCGGGGTTTGATCCTTCAGTTAATCCAGGAGGGGCAAATCCTTTATGAAGACCTGCATATGTACTGAATTTTTCATTCCAGGAGTAGTTTATACCAATTCCGGGTAATAAGATGCTCACAGCATTCGATTTGTAGTGTGCATCTATTCCTTCTCTTAAAGGATCTGTTTTGCCATAATCGATTTCATTTAATTCAATGTTCTCATAGCGAATTCCTGGTGTTAAATCCAATTTATGGAAGGATATAGTGTATTGGATATGTGACGCTAAAGCATATGCTCTACGTATTCTGTTGCTTTCTGTTCCTAATTCACCTTGGTAAGTCTGAAACATTGTACCATCATTCATGGAGTACTGATCCTCATTTTGATAACGATCCATGGCATCTTGATGGTATCTCACACCCAGTTGCACATCGTGCTTTAGTTTGCCAGTAGTATAATCAAAATCCATTATGCTTTGAATTCCATGTGAATAATAGCTTCTGTTGTTTCCTTTAATAAATAATGATTCACTTTCACCTGAGCTTTCTCCTGTCAAAATTTGATACTGTCTACTGAACTGAGAGTCGTTTGAAAGTAAACTGCTAATTCCAATTTTATTTCCACTGCTGTCGCTTATCGCACTTAATTTATACCAATTCCTTTTAAAGTCATTTCTATAAATTGAAGTAGTGATATTAATCCAATTGATAGGTTTTATCGTATGACTTAAAGATATCTGATGCTGTGATGAATTCATGACATCTTTTTGAGAGCCAGCATATCGTCTATATGGACTCTCCTGGAAATCTGTTTGCGTTAAACCAACATAGGTTTCATTCGAAGTTTCTTGACAATACCCTGCTTTAAATAACAGGGATTGAGCAATTTTTGCGCTCTTGTCTGAAGATATAATGAACTTAGTTAAAAAGTCATTTTTATTGAATCCAGTGTTTCCTCCATTGTCCAGTATTTTAAATCCATTAGAACCGTAGCTGTATGTTTCGACCATATATCCCATATTGCCATGGGTATTTCCAATTGCAGCGTGAATATTTCTTCCCAAGAAACTACCTCCCAAGATGTTTAGCTTTGCGGTCAATTCATGAGGTATTGGTGTAGAAATTAAATTCAAAGCTCCTCCGGTAGTAAACGGTCCGTATTTAATTTGGCTACTTCCTTTTAGTACTTCTACAGCATACATTCTTCCAGTTGTGGGGAAATAATACGCTGACGGTGCGCAATAAGGGGCAGGAGCCATTAATATGCCATCTTCCATTAATGTGATTTTACTTGATCTCGATACACCTGAACCTCTTAGCCCTATATTTGGTCTTAACCCGTAGCCATCTTCCTCCTGTATATTTACTCCGGGAATGGTTTTTAAAACACAATGAATATCAGAATAATTGAATTTTTGAATTTCCAATGGTGATATGTAATACGCGGAACCAGGCATTTTTCTTATTCCCAATTCACCTCCTGTTAAAGTGGTGTGTTCAATAATGGTTTCAGGCAAATGGTGTATCTGCTCTTCAAATGTATAAAAGAGTGCATTACAGCCGCGATTAAATAGTTGAATGGTATCTTTAATTAATGCATAACCGGGACAATGAATATGCAAAAAATGTCGACCGTTTTCAATATTATCAAAGTGAAAATCACCGTTTGACTTAACGCTGACGGTCTTATTCAAGTTTACAATCGTCACTTTAGCTGCGTTTTCAAGTCCCAGCTCAGATGTAATCACTTTTCCCGATATACGGTATCTGTTGCTTTGAGCAATACTCGTAAAAAAAAGAAAGAAACAAGCTATAGAAACGATAAATTTCATCCGTTAAAATTTTTACAAATTTCATCATGTTGTTAGTATATTCCTATACCTATAATGTGGTATTTTAGAATGATTCTAAATAGCAAAAAATAGTTTCTGTTTATTTGAATGGAGATTGATAGAATTATTGTTTGATTAAAGATAATTGAGTATTTTGCGCCACAGTTAAATGCTTATGGAAGATTTATTTTTTACGGCGACAGCAACAACGCCATATGTAGATTTCAAAAAGACTGGAATATTAGAGCTTTCGGGAAAGGTGATATCCTCTGAAGATGTAGATTTTTGGACTATAATTTTCAACTGGGTAGAAGAGTACGCTAAAAACCCTTCTCCGAGGACAATGGTAAAAATCCAGCTGGATTATCTCAATAGTTCATCCTTATTGGAGATAAATAAATTCGTGAAATTGATAGGAGGGATTGACTCTCCAAATTATGAGGTCAAGATACTTTGGCTTTATAATAAAGTTGATTTATACATGTACGAAATTGGTTGTGAGCTGTCTAAAAGGAATAATATTTTCTTTGAAATGGAGTTAATCCCTGAATTCGTATAACTTTTATCTAAATCTGTATTATGCGTCTCGTAAAGAGATTTTCACATGAAAGATATTTAATTGAACTCCATCAATACAATCAAAAATATATTTTAAAAATCTCATTGGATCGATTCGAACAAATATTTAAGATAGACGAAGGTGAAGTTCAAAACATGGAAATATTTGACCAAATTTTGGAGTCTGATTTTCTATCGGGATGTCTTACGCGATTTGTTTCTATGAGAGAAGATTTTTTAACCGAACTAAATAACAGTACTAATGAATAAATTTTTTATTGCTTTTTTGCTTTTGTCACTTATTTCTTGTGGGACGGATTCAGATAACGGAAAGAAAAAGGATGTAGTAAAACAGGTCAATGTTGTTTCTAAGGACACTTCAGGACTGGTCATTGCCTATTACCATTATGACAGTATAAAGGTACAGTTTGAGTATTATAAAAACATTGAAGCCAAATTGGCCAAAAGACAGTCGGCATATCAAAATCAGATTGCAGCTAAAACGCGTAAATACGAAAACTATATAGCTAAAAAAGGAAAAGAGGCTCAAGAGGGTCTGTTGTCTGAGAACGAAATAATGCAAGTGCAGCAGAAAGTACAGCAGATGGAGGCAGATATTGGTCAATACCAACAAACACAGGGAGTCAAACTAGAGCAAGATATGATAAAGCAAAGTCAAGAAATAAATAATAAAGTCGAATCATTTGGTAAGAAGTTTAGTGAATTGAATGGAATAGATGTACTTTTTGGATATTCTTCAGGTGGACAGATTAATTATATCAATTCTCAAATGGATGTGACTAAGTCATTTCTCGATTTTTTAAATGCTGAGCAGGCCAAAATTGAAAAAGACCTTTAATTATGTTAATTGCAAGCAAAAAAGAACAGGAGAATATTGCGGAATACGTTTTGTATCTATTTCAAATAGAAGATGTAGTGCGATCTTTTGACTTTGATTTAGATCAGATTATAGAGGTTTTTGTTCTTCCCAACCTTCCTGATGATTCGTTTGAAAACCAGTATAGGAAATGGTATCAGGAAATAATTAATGAAATGAAAGGCTCATCTCTTGAAAAGAAGGGACATATTGATCGAATTATGGAAGTATGCAGGGAATTGGTCTTTCTTCACAATACGATTCATACTATGGGAAAGGAAAATAAATACAAAGAAATTTGTGAAAGGGCTGCAGTATTTATACCTGAATTCAGAGCGAAATCCGATAAGAAAAATAATCACGATGTGGAGGTTATTCTTCATGCCATGTATATGAAATTGCAGCTAAGAATCAGGGGAAAGGAGATAAGCAATGAAACAGATGAAGCATTTGATGCTATGAGAATGCAACTTGCTTTTCTTGTTCGTGAATACCATAAAATGAAATCGGGAGAGTACAATTTTATTCAGAACTGAGGTATTCTGGAAAGGACTCCATTTGTTCAAAACACTGTCTGTTGTGATCCTTCTTCATAATTAAATGTGTAATTCCATTACTTAATATCAAATAATCGGATTGTAAATTTTTATAATAGATTAAAGACTGTTCAAATACTTTTTTGGTGATTTTTATATGAGGAGCTTTACATTCCAATAGTAAAAAACTGCTTTGGTCTGTTTTAAACACCGCAAGGTCCCATCTCTTCGTTAAATCTCCGTAGCTGATTTTTTTTTCAACAGACATTAATCCTTTAGGATAATTGAGATCCAAGAATACCGAAATGAAATGTTGTCGGACCCATTCTTCAGGAGTCAATTTGATGGCTTTTTTCCGTATTAAACAATGCACAAACAGAGTGTCATTACTTCTCTTGATGGTCAAATTGGTTTTGGGTAAATTTAATGGAACTATTGGATTCATTAAATTCCAGGAAGTATTAAATCAATGTCTTTATATTTTAGATTAAAGACCTTTCCAAGTACCTCGTTGGTTAGAATTCCTTTATAAATATACACTCCATTTCGAAATCCAGCATGTGAACGGATGAGATCAACAACTCCACCCTTTTCACCCATTTCCAATAGTAAGGGAGAGAAAATATTTGAAATTGCAAAAGAAGCCGTTCTCGATACTCGAGAGGCAATATTTGGCACACAATAATGTGTTACCCCATGCTTTACAAATGTAGGGTCATCATGGTTTGTAATCCGCGATGTTTCAAAACACCCTCCTTGATCTATGCTCACATCCACAATTACGGAACCCGATTTCATTTCCTGTATCATTGATTCAGTAACAACACAAGGTGTTTTACCAACTGAGGATCTCAGTGCCCCAATCACAATATCTGCTCTTTTGATGGCTTTTGCTAATACTTTAGGTTGTATAATTGAGGTATATACCCTCTGTCCAATGTCATTTTGAAGTCTGCGTAATTTGGACAGACGATTGTCAAACACTTTAACTGAAGCACCCAGCCCCAATGCAGATCGAGTAGCAAATTCGCCAACTGTTCCGGCACCAATTATGACTACTTCTGTGGGTTGCACTCCGGCGATTCCGCCTAGCATCATTCCTTTCCCTGAAGAAAAAGAGGATATCAGCTCTCCAGCAATAATAATGGATGTATTACCCGCAATTTCTCCTACAGTCCGAACAACAGAAAACACACCTTCTTCATCCTGAATATAATCCCAGGCAATTGCAGTGATTTTTTTCTTAATTAATTTTGTCAATACTTGTTTGGGTTGAATAGAAATTTGAAGTGCAGATATAAATGTTTGATTCCCAGGCATAAGATCAACCTCCTCATCTGTTGGAGGGGATACCTTAAATACAATATCACATTGGTAAATTTCTTCTCTGCCTTTACATATTTGAGCTCCTGCCTCACTATAATCATTGTCGCTAAAATTTGCTCCATCTCCGGCTTTGGATTCTATTTTAACTTCATGGCCATGTGCTACCAATAATGAAACGGTTTCTGGAACTAATGCCACTCTACGTTCCTGAAAAGAGGTTTCTTTAGGAATTCCAATAAAGAGACTGCCTTTTTTTTGAGCGACCTCCAACATTTCCTCTTTTGGTAGTAAGCTGCCTTTTTGAATTAATTTTTTTAGAAGTTCAGGA
>Ga0206686_1000417_pt1 | contig 12153 bp, 6 predicted proteins | sample M250012015metaG_FD_155447 | JGI IMG/M metagenome (GOLD analysis project Ga0206686, IMG submission 155447) | Ammonia-oxidizing marine archaeal communities from Monterey Bay, California, United States - M2 500m 12015 | ecosystem: Environmental > Aquatic > Marine > Intertidal zone | place: USA... | reverse complement strand
AGCCGATGAATATAGCTAATGGTATGTCAGAATTGGCGGCACTCAAACAGCTAAGAAATTTAGCCAGAATGAATATTCGTTATAAGTCATTCATTGGTCAGGGTTATTACAATGCAATTACACCTCCTGTAATTCAGCGTAATATCCAAGAAAATCCCGCTTGGTACTCTTCATATACTCCTTATCAACCAGAAATATCTCAGGGTCGTTTAGAGGCATTAATGAACTTTCAAACAATGATCTCTGATTTAACGGGCATGGATTTAGCAAACGCATCAATGCTTGATGAGGCTACTGCTTGTGCAGAAGCTATGGCTTTATGTCATCGAGTTAGTAAATCAAAGAGCAACGTTTTTTTTGTAGCTAATGACTGCTATGCTCAAAATATTGAAGTAATTAAGACACGAGCCGAGCCATTAAATATTGAAGTAGTTATTGGTGATCCTTTAGTTGAACTAAAAGAGCTTGATTGCTTTGGAGTATTATTGCAGTATCCTAATACCTATGGTGGTTTTAGTGATTACTCAAATTTAATAGAGTCGATCCATCAAAAAAAAGCGCTTGTTGCAATTAGTGCAGACTTGCTGTCTTTGACGCTCTTAAAACCGCCTGGTGAAATGGGCGCAGATTTGGTGGTTGGCAATACTCAAAGATTTGGCGTGCCAATTGGTTATGGAGGTCCACACGCTGCTTATATGTCTATCAATGAGAAGTATAAGCGATCTATGCCAGGGCGCATTATTGGTGCATCAGTTGATACTAAAGGTAGGTTAGCATATCGACTTGCATTACAGACTAGAGAGCAACATATTCGTCGTGAGAAGGCTACTAGTAATATTTGTACAGCACAGGCGCTTTTGGCAATTATGGCTAGTATGTACGCAGTTTACCATGGCCCTCAAGGTCTCAAAAATATCGCTGGAAGAATTTTTCGCTATACCAGTGTTTTTGCTGATGGCATGGAAAAAATGGGATTTGGTATTGTAAATGAAACATTTTTTGATACATTAACGATAGAAGTAAAGAACTCTGATGCTATTGTTATGCAGGCTGAAAAAAATGGATACAATATAAATGTTTTTAGTAAAACTTTAGTTTCAGTTTCATTTGATGAGCTAAGCACTCCTGAGGATATTGAGTATTTATGGAGGATATTTAATACAGAGTCTAATCTTAACTCTCAAATCTTATTTGAGAAAGATAAAACTCAAATTAACAAGAATTTAAAACGGAAATCAAAATTTTTAACACATAAAGTTTTCAATACCTATCGCTCAGAAACAAATATGATGAGGTATATTCGCTACCTTGGCGATAAAGATATAGCACTTGATCGTTCAATGATTCCACTTGGATCGTGCACAATGAAATTGAATGCTGCGGCTGAATTGATACCCGTTACTTGGCCAGAATTTTCTCAAATTCACCCTGCAGTGCCAATGAATCAGGTCATAGGATATCAGCAAATGATAAGCGAGCTTGAAGAGATGCTTTGTGAAACAACTGGCTACTCAGCGATATCATTACAACCTAACTCTGGAGCCCAGGGAGAGTATGCCGGCCTTATTGCGATACGTGGATATCACAGAAGTAGAGGTGATGATAATCGAAATATCTGTTTAATTCCTGCTTCTGCTCATGGCACCAACCCGGCTTCTGCACAAATGGCAGGTATGAAGGTAGTAGTAGTTAAGACTTCAGATAGTGGGAATATTGATCTTGTAGATTTAAAATCAAAGTGTAAAGATAATGCTGATAATCTTGCAGCAATAATGATTACCTATCCCTCTACTCATGGGGTATTTGAAAAAGATGTAAAAGAGGTGTGCGAGATCATACATAATGCTGGAGGTCAGGTATATATTGATGGTGCAAATATGAATGCTATGGTGGGCATTTCTGCTCCTGGTGAATTTGGAGGTGACGTTTCACATCTAAACTTACATAAGACATTCGCAATACCTCATGGAGGTGGTGGTCCAGGCGTAGGACCTATCGGAGTTAAGGAGCACTTGGTAAATTTTTTACCTACTACGCCATTAAATAATACAGATGTCGGTAGTATTTCTGGAGCACCTTGGGGCTCAGGAAGTATTTTGCCTATTAGTTGGATGTATATTGCAATGCTTGGGAAGGATGGTCTTTATGATGCTACATGTAATGCAATCTTGAATGCAAATTACATAACTAAAAGGCTTGAAGAGCATTACCCAATACTCTATAGTGATGAAAATGGTAGGGTTGCCCATGAATGCATTGTTGACATTAGACCTATCAAAGATACAGTAGGTATTAGTGTTGATGACGTTGCAAAACGATTAATTGACTATGGTTTTCACGCACCAACTATGTCATTTCCAGTTGCAGGCACACTAATGATTGAGCCAACGGAGTCAGAATCTTTAGATGAGCTAGATCGATTTTGTGATGCTATGATACAAATCAGGAAAGAGATACAGAAGGTTGAGTCAGGTGAGTATTCGACCGAAGATAATCCATTAATTAATTCGCCACACACACTGGAAATGGTAACATCTACTCAATGGAATTTTTCCTATTCAAGGGAAGAGGCTGCTTACCCTTTAGAAAGCTTAAGAAGAGTTAAGTATTGGCCTCCAGTCTCTCGAGTAGATAATGTTTATGGGGACAAAAACTTAATTTGTTCTTGTCCGAGTATTGAAAATTATAAATAACTGTTATGAAATCATTTTTGATTAGTGTATTAGGGGACGACAAACCTGGATTAGTGGATGGGTTGTCAAAAATCATTCTTTCTAGTGATGGTGATTGGATTGAAAGTCGCATGTCTAGCTTTGAAGGAAAGTTTGCTGGTATCTTGAAAGTTAATGTTCCATCAAAAAATGCTTCAAAATTAAAGAAAGAATTAGTCTCTTCTTCGTTAGGCTTACAGATTGCATGCGAAGAAACAACACCTCTAGAACAAGCTGATTTTAAGAGTTACAATATCGAGCTTATAGGTCAAAATCATGTTGGCATTATTAATAGACTCTCTCATGTCTTGGCTGATGATTTGCAATCAAATGTAGAAGAGCTAAAGACTGAAATAATCGATGCATCGATGTCAGGTGAGCAACTATTCAAGGCACAAATTACTCTTCATCTTCCTGTTTCTATGGATGAAAGCCTTATTAGAGATAAACTAGAGCAAATTGCTGACGAGATGATGGTAGAGATCTACTCGTACGAAAGCTAGAAAACCGATCACCACTAAGTAATTATATTATGTTCTGGGCCAAATGGAAATTTGGTAATGTCATATGCACTATCTTCAGTTAATACCATAATATCATGTTCACGATAGCCTCCTGAACCTGGTTGTCCTTCTGGAATCATAATCATTGGTTCCATAGAAACTACCATATTTTTCTGAAGAACTGTATCAATATCCTCTCTTAACTCTACCCCAGCTTCACGGCCGTAGTAGTGAGACAGTACACCAAATGAGTGACCATAGCCAAAGGTCCTGCTTTCAAGCAAACCATATTCTTCAAAAATTTTATTAAGCTCAAGAGCAATGTCTTTGCATGCAACTCCAGGTTTAATAAGTTTCATTCCTTCTTCATGAACCTTTACATTAATTTCCCATAATCTAAGAGATTCATCATCAACATGGTCATAAAATAACGTTCTTTCTAGTGCTACATAATAGCCGGCAATCATTGAAAAACAGTTAAGACTTAGAATATCACCCTTTTGAACTTTTCTTGTAGTAACAGGGTTATGAGCACCATCAGTATTGATGCCAGACTGAAACCAGGTCCATGTATCCATAAGCTCTGAATGCGGATAGCGCTTAGCGATTTCTCTGACCATAGCCTGTGTTGAGTGAAGAGCTATTTCGTGCTCAGGTGCACCTTCTTTAATAGCCTCAACTAATGCTGCACCACCTATATCACAAACGTTTGCTCCTTGAATAATGTGTGCAATTTCTTCATCTGATTTGACAGAGCGCATCTTCATACAGTCAGCTGAAATATCAATAAAATCAGCTTTATCAAAGGCAGTTTGAAGTTTGTCTAAACGTTCTTTGGTTATATGGTCATGCTCGATGCCAATTTTACCGCTGTTATTTACTAGCTGCTGTAATGCATAAAAGAAGCTATCTTTTTGCCAGTCTGTGTAGACTAAGTTTTCACCAAAAGTTCGTCTCCAAGGCTGGCCACCATCAATATTTGCGGTTACAGTTGTTGCTTTCTCTTGAGTGACAACAAGCGCATAAGGCCGTCCAAAAGAACAATAGAGGAAGTCACTGTAATAATTAATACCATGGATAGATGTAAAAATTACACTATCAATATTATTTTGTGCCATATGACTTCTAAGGCGTTCTTGACGATTTTGGAATTCTTTATCACTAAATGTATGTACTATATTGTCACCATTTGGTATAAGTATTGTTCTTGGCATATTCATAGAGACTCCCTTGTATAAGTTAATTTGTGCGGATGTTAGTCAATTTCGTTAAGTATAGCAAGTTTTTATTAAACATATGCTTTTAGCTTCTTGCAAGGGAAGTTAAGTCCTAGGTATAAAAATTATAATTTTATTGTGGTTTATTTAAAACACTTTCACGAATGAATGTATAAAGCCCAGAGGCTACAATAATTGTAGCTCCAATCAATGTGAAGCTATCTGGCCTCTCTCCGAGAATTATGATTGCTAGGAGCATTGCAAATACTATTCTTGAATATCGGAATGGCGATATAACTGACATTTCACCAATACGTGAAGCAATAACAAGTGAATAATAAGCGATTACTCCAAAGGTTGATGCTCCAATAAAATACATAATCCGATTTGATGTTGGAGCTATCATTGCTGAGTTAAATGGAATTATCAAAATACCTGAGATCCCAAAAGCTATGAAGGCATATAAAGCAATCGTTACTGAAGGAAGTTTCACCTTCATCGCGCGAGTTGCTAAGTCTCTTGCTGCTAGAAATACAGCTCCAAGCAATGCGAATATTGATGCTGGCATGAATCCTCCAAAGCCAGGACGCAAAATCAATAATACACCAATGAAGCCAACAAATACTGCCGACCAGCGCCTCCACCCTACATTTTCTCTAAAAAATACTGCAGCTCCAATGGTTACTAATAATGGTGTTATTTGTAGAATTGCTGAGGCGGATGAAAGTGGCGTTAAGGCAATTGCTGTAACAAAAAATACCGCCCCTAAAAGATCAAAAATTGTACGACTTATTACATGCCTGTTCAATAGATCTTTATGAATAATTGGTGCTCGCTGAAGAAGTGCAATAATTAGCAATATAACGCTTCCAGTAAAGCCAAGAATTATTATTACTTCTGATATTGGAAAATAAGCCGAGAGCATTTTGATAAATAAATCTTCAAATGCAAAGCCAGCCATGGCTAGAATCATGAATAAGATACCTCTTAAGTTTTCCATTCTTTTCTAGCTGTATGAATTAAAGTTGAATTTTAACTGGCACCATGACTTCTAGAGTACATATTTAATGATGGCGAAACCCAGTGCTTTAAAGTGCCAATCTTTGGTTGGTAGATTTCAACTTTTAGAGGGTAGCATTTTGCAGAATCACTTGAATGAATTGCGCTGCAATCACCTCCTGGACAAGCTGATAAAGCACCTAATAGATCTATCTCAGCAATAAATTCAATGAAATCATTAGGTCTTACAGGGCTAGCTTTCATAAAGTATTGATGAGTGTCTTTAGTGAAGCCAGTACACATAAAGACATTCAAAACGTCATGAACTCTTTGCTCAACTTCTGCAATTGTCTTTTGCTGTTGGGTCGCTAAGGCTCTGCAAAGGTTTGAATGGCAACAGTAATGATATTCCTCATCATTTAATGCCATATGTGTATAAGGATCACATCGTGTACCTATAACGTCATGAACGCTACCACCATCTTCATCCCATCCGTACCAGTCAAGTGTGTCATGAGTAATTGTAGCGATAGGTCTAAGATAAGGAAAGTTTGAGTAAAGTCTATCACCAGTACTTACATGAGTGCCATAGAGAGCCCTAGTTTTTCCACTATAAAGATGCTCATTAATATTATTTTTATTCCACAAGTTTAAATCTCCAACTTGGGGTCCCTCGATGCTTACAATTCGAAAAAAATGACCAGCAGGCACAACAAAAGTTTTTGCCTCTCTTGGTGGAATAATAACTGAGTCAACAAGTTTCATTTTATCTCTTGCATCTCTATAAAGAGTTGAATCATATGTCGGTAAATTATCAATAGGGTAAGAAACTACAGGCTTAATAGCACGACGCTCATTCGCATCTAACGGTTCTAAATTTTGACAAATTGTTTTCATAATTTTTTAGTCATTTTTTTATTATAAAGAAGTTGCTGCACACAGTTTGTTAGTAAATACACTAGAGTGTTCAAAGTAATCATACAACATCATAAATTATTTAACCTCTAGGTTTAGTGATTTACTGCTTAGTCTTTCAATGCCATTTGAACCAACGATTACTGAGTGTCCAGGACACATAGCAAGACGATTTTCTCTATTCATTAAAATCATGTGTAAAAAAAACACCATGTTTTCTTCAATCACCATCGGGTTATTTTCAAAAATCATTGGGTAGTCAACCCAAATAGGGGCATAAGCGCAGCCCATTGAATAGCCACAAGCATTTAATCGATGATCCTTAAAACCTCCTTTGTCCATGACATTAGCATGTGCCATAAATACATCACCTAAAGTGTTTCCTGGTTTTAAGGTTTCTTCACACGCTAATAGGGCATCAACAGCTACACTATGCATAATATGGTGTTCTGGTTTAGCCTCCCCAATTAATACAGTTCTCATCATTGCTGCATGATATCGACGATAACAGCCTGCCCATTCCAGAGTCATTTGATCGACTGAATCAAGGTGTCGTGGGCCAGCATGATAACGACACAGTAGTGCATGTTCACCTGAACCAATGATAAATTCATTTGCAGCGTAAGTACCGCCGCCCTTTAAAACTGCACCTTGCATTGCAGCGACAATGTTTCCTTCAAAGGCACCTTCTTGAGTTAGTTTTATGCCTTCATCATATGCTTTATCAGCAAGTATTCCAGCTTTTCGAATATAGGCTAATTCTTGAGAGCTTTTAATGTAACGCAACTGATTAACTAAGTCAGAAGAATCACTAAGACTGCAAAAACCATCTAATGCGCCCTCTAAAAGGCGGTAATTATGTGCAGTTAACCCGTAGCTATCATATTCAATTCCTAATTGTTTATTTTCACAATTAAGTTCTTTAAGTAGTAATTTTAAATTTAACGCTGGATTTCTGCCTTCCTCATCTTTCCAGATTCTTATATCATTTAGAATTGATGTCAACTCTGCTTGAGCAAAATCAGGGGCTCTTGTGAGTAGCACCATTCGGCCATCTATGCCTAAATATAGGCACTGAAACATTGCATATCCAAAGCTATCATAGCCACTTAGATAGTACATACTTTCTTGCCGAAACATTAAAATACCATCAAGACCTCGCTTTACTAGTTCAGAAATTGTTTTAGATTGTCTTTTCTGAAACTCTTCAGAAGTGAAATGAATGGCCATAATTTTCTCTAAATCAAATAATATTAGTGCTAATAGTTATTTAGCTAATTGTATTGTCCATAACCACCTCCACCAGGTGTTTTCAGGACAAAAATATCATCTTTTACAACTTCAATCTGCCCTTTAGTCCCTAATTCAGAGATTCGTGCATCTCTATGAATGACATAATTTTTTCCTACCGCACCTGGCTTTCCCCCTTCAATACCATAAGGAGGTACTACTCTGTGGCCAGCAATCATATTTACTGTCATTGATTCTAGAAAACGTATTCTTCGATCAACACCATCACCTCCTTTATGAATGCCATCTCCTCCAGAGTTATTTCTAATACTGAATGATTCAAGTCTAACAGGAAAGCGCCATTCTAATACCTCAGGGTCGGTTAATCTAGAATTGGTCATGTGGGTATGAACTGCGCTGCAGCCATTTTGTTCTGCGCTTGCACCAGAACCTCCACAAATAGTTTCATAATTCTGAATTCTATCATTGCCCCATATGAAGTTATTCATAGTTCCTTGTGAGGCAGCAACTACACCTAAAGCTCCAAAAAGGGTATCTACAATATATTGAGAAGTTTCAACATTACCAGCAATAACAGCGGCAGGGTATTCAGGGTTAATCATTGAGTGTTCCGGAATAATTAACTTTAATGGCTTGAGGCAGCCGGCATTGAGTGGAATATTGTCATCAACTAAACAACGAAAAACATAAAGAACTGCAGCATGACAAATTGCACTTGGTGCATTAAAATTACTTGGGTGTTGGTGACTAGTGCCGGTAAAGTCTATAGTTGCGCTGCGCTTTTTTTTGTCAACACTAATAGCAACACTTACTTGGTAACCATCATCCATTTTATAGGTAAAGCTAGAATCACTAAGAACACCTAAAATTCTTCGAACAGACTCCTCAGCGTTATCTTGAACATGCTGCATATATGCATGAACCACTTTAAGGCCATAATTTTGAATAACTCCAAGTAATTCTTGAGCGCCTTTTTCTGCTGATGCAACTTGAGCTTTTAAATCAGCTATATTTTGCTTAATATTGCGTGCAGGAAAATCACCAGAGCTTAGTAAATTGTATATTTCTTCTTCAAGAAAAACTCCTTTTGATACTAGAGTGAAATTATCAATTAAGATGCCTTCTTCTTTAATATGTTTGGAATATGCGGGAGTAGATCCTGGGACTGTTCCACCAATATCTGCATGATGACCACGAGTTGCTACATAAAAAATTACCTCTTCTTCTTGTTCATCATAAACGGGCTTGATAAGAGTAATATCAGGCAAATGTGTTCCGCCATTATAAGGAGCATTAATAAGAAAAGCATCACCAGGCATCATTGTTTTATTATTTTCACGAATAATTGTTTTAATTGATTCACTCATCGAGCCAAGATGAACAGGTACATGAGGAGCATTGGCTACTAGATCGCCAGTTGGAGAGAATAAAGCACAAGAAAAATCTAGTCGCTCTTTAATGTTAACTGATGAAGCAGTATTTTCTAACACTGTGCCCATTTGCTCTGCAACGTTCATAAATAAATTGTTAAAAATCTCCAACATGACTGGATCCACTTTTGTGCCGATAGCACTCACTCTTTGTTTTTTTTCAGTGCGCTCTAATATAAGGTCAAAGTTATCCTTGATGCTTGCTTGCCAACCAGGCTCAATAACAATTGTTGAGGTATCCTCAATAATTACTGCTGGGCCAATAAGCTTGTCATGAGTAGAAATATTATTACGATGATAAAATGAAGTTGGATTTGAATCTCCATTCATCACTACATTTAACCTAGCTAGAGAACTAGTACCTCTCTTTGTTCTCTTGTTATTTTTGCTTTCAACATGCTCACTTGGACACGAAACTTCAACTTGAATTGATTCAACAATCAGTAATTTTTCTGGGGAGATAAAACCAAACCTTGCTTTATGAATGTTTTCAAAATTTGACTTTATTTCTTGATATTCAGAAAATCTAACTGCTAAAGCACTGTCAGAGCCTTCATAGCGAAGATAAATTCGAGAGCTATAATGAAGTTTCTCAGAATTTAAATTCTGAGCTACCATTTCTTCTCGTCCTTGTTTTTTTAAATTATTAAATTGAATTGAGAGTGATTCAATAATGTCTTTATTTAGGTTTAATTCAATAGCTAGATCATTAATTGTTCGACTATCCGCAAGACCAATGCCATAGGCTGATAATACTCCTGCATACTGGTGCAAATGAATTTTTTTCATACCAAGACTATCTGCAACTAGGCAAGCATGTTGTCCACCAGCACCACCAAAACAAGACAAGGTATATTTGCTAACATCATAGCCACGTTGAACTGATATTTTTTTAATGGCATTTGCCATACATTCAATTGCTATTGATAAAAATCCTTCTGCAACCTCTATAGGTGAGACTGCTTTTTTAGTTGCATTAGAAATTTCTTTAGCTAGAACATTAAATTTTTCTTTAACGATATTAACATCTATTTGTTGGTTTGCGTTTTTACCAAATACTTTGGGAAATAATTCTGGATTTAATTTACCTAGCATTACATTACAATCAGTAACTGTTAGAGGCCCTCCATTACGATAACATGCTGGACCGGGGTTTGCTCCTGCTGAATCTGGACCGACTCGATAGCGAGATCCATCAAAGTGAAGAATTGACCCACCACCAGCTGCTACGGTATTAATTAACATCATAGGCGCTCTAAGCCTTACACCTGCAACTTGTGTTTCGAGGGTTCTTTCATAGTCACCGTTATAGTGACAAACATCGGTGGAAGTTCCTCCCATATCAAAGCCGATAAGTTTTTTAAAGCCTGCTTTTTCTCCGGTCTTTACCATTCCAACAACTCCACCAGCGGGACCTGAAAGAATTGCATCTTTCCCTTGAAAAAAATGTGCGTCAGTTAGTCCACCATTTGATTGCATAAACATTAACTTTCCTTTGTCTTTCTTTTCAGTCCCCAATGCATTTTCAAATTGATTCACATAACGTCGTAAAATCGGTGATAAGTAGGCATCAATAACTGTGGTGTCTCCTCTCGGTACAATTTTCATTAATGGGATAACTTGGTGACTCACTGAAATCTGTTCAAAACCAATTTTTTTAGCAATGAGATTTATTTGATTTTCATGTTTTTTATAGCGATATCCATGAAGCAGAACAATAGCAATTGAGCGATAACCGTTGTCAAATGCTTTTTTCAGTTTTACTTCTGTACCAGACTTATCAAGTTTTTTAATTATGTTTCCATGAATGTCTACACGCTCATCAATTTCTTCAACTTCAGAGTAGAGCATATCTGGCAGTTTAATATCGAGAGCAAATAAATTAGGTCGTTGCTGGTAACCAATTCTTAAGATATCGCCAAAGCCTTTTGTAATTGCTAATAGAGTTCTTTCCCCATTTCGCTCTAATAAAGCATTAGTTGCAACAGTTGTACCCATTTTTATAAGGTCAATTTTATCTATTGGGATTTGATCATAAGATTTTAAAGACAATATCTCACGAATACCTTGTATGGCTGCGTCATCGTATTGTTGTGGATTTTCTGATAGTAGTTTATGTGTTGAAATTTCACCCTCTGGATTACGCCCAATAATATCTGTAAAGGTTCCTCCTCTGTCAATCCAGAATTGCCATTTATTATGAGTATTTTTAAATTTTTTAATCATAATTTATATTGTATATATAAATGATATTTAAATATAAAATTCATAAAAAAAGACAATCTAAGTTAAATAATATTTATTCTATATTTATGAGTAAAAAAAATGATTGACAGTTATTCAAATTAGGAACAGAATGCGCAAATAAGTAACATCAATCTTGATGTTAAGGTTGGAGATTATTCATGCAGAATGACTATTTACGTGGCTTTACGCTAGTTATTATCAGTGGGGCAATATGGAGTTTTAGCGCTCCTTTAGTTCGTTTATTGGAAGATGCAGAAGCCTATAGATTGCAATACCTTCTCTATAGAAGTCTAATTATTATTTCAGTAGTATTGATTTATATCTTATTTAGAGAGGGAAGAAATTTTTTAAATACTTTTAAGCGTATTGATTCTTGGAGTTTATTTGGTGGTTTAGTGATGTCTTTCATATTTTTTGGTTGGGTTTACGCTCTAACAACAACAACGGTTGCCATAACATTATTGATGCTGGCATTGTCACCGGTTCTTTCTGCATTTCTAGGTTATCTTATTCTGGGTGAGAAGCTAAGTCGAATAACGATTATGAATATGATGATTGTTGCAGCTGGAATTACAATTATGGTTTGGGGTAGTGATAAATCCACTACCATATTAGGTGTAATTTATGGGTTTTTTATAGCATTAGGATTTGCAATATATACAATTACAATTCGAAAAAATCCTGAAATACCTAAATTATTAACGCCCGCACTTGCTGGATTTTTTTGCATGTTATGGGCAATAATCTTGATTATAGTAACCGATAGTAGTTTTGAAATGCCAAGCGTTAATATTGGTATAAGTGTGACGAGTGGACTAGTTATTAGTGTTGGTTTAATATTGTATGCGTTTGGTGCAAAATACTTACCGAGTGGAGAGCT
>Ga0206686_1000411_pt1 | contig 12311 bp, 7 predicted proteins | sample M250012015metaG_FD_155447 | JGI IMG/M metagenome (GOLD analysis project Ga0206686, IMG submission 155447) | Ammonia-oxidizing marine archaeal communities from Monterey Bay, California, United States - M2 500m 12015 | ecosystem: Environmental > Aquatic > Marine > Intertidal zone | place: USA... | reverse complement strand
ATGAGTTTCATCTGTTCCATTATCACTATCATTCATATAAGCACTTTTTAATAAGTCAAGATCTTGCTTAGCCTTATCAATTTTTTTAATAATGATATTTTTAAACCTTTCTAACTCTTTATCTGTGTACGCTCTCTTTTTACCCGTTTTCATATTAAACTTTTCTTAAATTAATAATTGTTTTTATTCCATCAAATTCAACAGTCTCATCTTTATTATCAAAATCAACGCTAAAATATAGTTTTGTTGCAAGTATTTCACTTAAAATGTAATTTAAATTATTATTTATTGGTGCATTTAGTTTTGGGTGATTCTTAATTTTGACTTCGATTTTATCTGTTACGTCGAATCCAGAGCTTTTCCTAATGTTTTGAATTCTGCTAATTAGTTCTCTTGCAATGCCTTCATCTATCAGTTCATCATTTAGTTCAAGGTTGATAGCAACGGTGACTCCATTTCCTGATGCAACGGAAAGCCCTTCAATATCTTTATAATTTACTTCAATATCATTCTTTGAAAGAATGAGTTTGTTATTATCTACAATTATTTCAACGTCTTCACTATCATTGACCTTTTCAGGATTTAATTGATTTATTTCTGCTACTATTTTGTTTAATTTATTTCCAAATCTTGGCCCCAATGTCTTAAAGTTAGGCTTCAACTCTTTTATCAGCAGGGAATTAGCATTATCTAGATATTCAATATTTTTAACGTTAATTTCAGATAGAATTTGCCCTCTAGCATTATCTATCTCATTCATTTCATTTTTACTTCTAACAGGAATAATAATTTTGGTTAATGGCTGTCTTACTTTAATCCCCTCCTTTTTCCTAATTGAAAGAGCCAAAGAACAAATGTTTCTTATTTTATTAATTCTCTTTTCAAGATTTACATCAATATGTGAATCTGTTTTTGAAGGAAAAGAAGAAAGATGAATAGATTCTAATTTTTCATAATTAGTGTTTTCAGTTAAACACTTATATAAGAAGTCTGAATAGAATGGAGAAATAGGACAACTTAATTTTGCAACATCTAGAATACACTCAAATAATGTTTGATAAGCAGAGATTTTATCATGATTATACTCCCCCTTCCAAAATCTTCTTCTAGATAATCTTACATACCAATTGCTTAATTTTTCTTGAACAAAATCAGAGATTGCTCTTGCAGCAGGAGTTGGATCATAATTGTTATATTTCTCATCAACAAATGTAATAAGAGAATTTAATTCAGATATTATCCATTTATCAATTTCTGCGCGATCCTTTAAATCTATTTTTTTTTCAGAATAATTAAACCCATCAATATTTGCGTAAAGACTGAAAAATGAATAGACATTATGTAGGGTTCCAAAAAATTTTCTATGAACTTCTGAAAGCCCCTTCTCATTAAATTTTAAATTATCCCAGGGGTTGGAGTTATACATTAGATACCATCTTGTTGAATCTGCACCATAAGTATTTAATGTTTCAAAAGGGTCTATTGCATTGCCGAGTCTTTTAGACATTTTTTGACCCTCTTTATCTAAGACGAGTCCATTGGAAATCACATTTTTATATGCTATTGAATCAAATATTAGAGTTGAGATTACATGTAGAGTATAAAACCAACCTCTAGTTTGGTCCACCCCCTCTGCAATAAAATCAGCCGGAAATGCTTCACCGCTGTCTATCAATTCTTTGTTTTCAAAAGGATAGTGTAATTGGGCATATGGCATTGAGCCAGAATCAAACCAAACATCAATTATATCATTCTCTCTTTTCATCGGTTCTTTTTTGGAAGAACATAAAATGATTTTATCAATTACATCTTTATGGAGGTCAATTTTGTTATAATTTTCATCACTCATGTTACCAATCTCAAAATTTTGAAAGGGATTCTTTTTCATAATACCATTCTCAACGGATAATGTGATTTCTTTAATTAGCTCTTCTACTGAGCCAATAATTTTTTGTTCAGAACCATCAAGATTACTCCAAATTGGGATTGGAACTCCCCAAAACCTTGATCTTGATAAATTCCAATCGTTAGCCTGGGATAGCCAATTACCAAACCTCCCCTCCCCAGTAGACTTAGGATTCCAGTTGATAGACTTGTTTAAATCAAACATTTTTTCTTTATAATCACTTACTTTAATAAACCATGATTCCATTGGGTAGTATAAAACAGGCTTGTCTGTTCTCCAGCAATGAGGATAAGAATGTGTATACTTCTCTACTCTAAAAGCTAGATTGTCTTCTTTAAGTTTAATTGCAATTTCTACATCAACTGATTTTTCAGGGTATTTACCATCCGGATAATATTCATTTTTTACAAATTTTGCAGATAGCCTGCCTATTTTATCTACAAATTTTCCTTGAAGATCAACTAAAGGGACCTTATTGCCTTTGTCATCAAAACATAAAAGAGCTGGAACTGGGGGGGTTGCATTAAGGGCTACTCTATAATCATCCATTCCAAATGTTGGAGCAGTATGAACTATTCCCGTTCCCCCATCAGTTGTAACAAAATCACCAGCTATAACTCTGAAAGCATTTTCTGGATTATCAACTGGAGCAGGCGATTCTTCCCAAATTTGTTCATACTTCAGGCCAGTCAAATCTTTACCTTTTATAGTTTGACAAATTAAATAAGGAATTTTTTTTGAGTCTCCATCAAATTTTTGCAATTCATTAGGAGAGTTAACTTCTATATAGTTTTTTGAAAATACATTTTTTGTCAAATCCTTTGCTAAAACTACAGTGATAGGCTTATTAGTATATTGATTATATGTTTTTATAAAGGAATAACGGAGACTTAAACCAACCGTTAAAGCGGTATTTGAAGGTAATGTCCAAGGTGTGGTTGTCCAAGCTAAAAAGAAAAAGGGAAACAGTGACTTTAACTCATCTGATAAACCATCTTCGACACATTTAAATTGAGCAATAATTGAAGTATCGCTAATATTTTTATAAGCTCCTGGTTGATTTAATTCATGAGAACTAAGTCCTGACCCTGCAGCGGGTGAGTAGGGCTGAATTTTATAACCTTTATATAAAAGATTTTTATTATGAAACTGCTTTAGTAACCACCATATTGTCTCCATATATTTGGGAGTGTATGTTACATAAGGGTCTGACATATCAATCCAGAAGCCCATTAATTCTGTTAAGGATTCCCAGTCTGATGTATATTTCATAACAGCTTTTTTACACTCGCTATTATAATCCTCAACACTTATCTTATTTCCAATATCATCTTTTGTAATGCCAAGAGTTTTTTCTACGCCTAATTCAACAGGAAGTCCATGTGTATCCCATCCTGCTTTTCTTACTACGTTATAACCTTTAAGTGTTTTATATCTACAGAAAATGTCTTTAATTGTTCTTGCCATCACATGATGAATTCCAGGCTTTCCGTTTGCAGATGGAGGACCTTCATAAAAAATAAAGGAATCAGCATTTTTTTTATTAAAGCTTTTATTAAACACGTCATTCTTCTTCCAGAGTTTTATGGTCTCGAGAGAGATATTGTTTAATGAAAAATCCTTTACTTCTTTAAAAGACATGAGCATCAGGTATGATAGGCGAAAATAATGATTTTAGCTTAATTAAAAGAATACAAATCCATTGGATTATAATTTTAAATATAATCCTATTTGAAATGATCGTCCAGGGGCAGAGATTCCAGAAGCAAAAGACCTATAGTGATTATCAAAAATATTAGTTAATGCAAAACGAACCTTAACATCTTGTGAAATGTCATAATTTGTGTAAATAGAAAAATCTGACCATTTTGGAGCCCCCGCATATTTAATAAGCCCATTGCTTTCTATTATTTCAGGGGTTTCCTCAAGACCATCCTCTCCTCCTAAGCTATAATCCCCAGGGCTTTTGTCACCGCTGAATTTATATAGAGCGCTTACCTTGAATTTATTTTTAGAATATTCTCCAGAGATGGTGCCAAAAATGGGAGAAATTGAAGCCATTGGACCATATGTCTCATTCTCATCTCCTTTGACATAGCTTATACTTCCAGTAAATTTTAAAGATTTTGATAAATATGAAAATCCATCAATCGAGAATCCGTGAATAAACCTATTTCCTAAATTTTTATTTGCAATAGTATTTACCTCTTCTCCATTATATAAAATTGTTGATTCATCAGCAGTGGTAGTATCAGAAAATATAATAAAGTCAGATCTAACAATGTGACGAGAAATAACGGTAGCAAATGTTCTGATAGACATGTAGTTTAAATTATTAAGAGATTTAAAATTTATCCCCAAGTCAAGGTTGTAGGCATATTCTGGTTTTAAAAAGGTGTTTGGAACAACAAGTATTCCATTATTTTCTCGAATTTTTCCTATATCGTCTATGTTAGGGTTTCTAAAACCACTTGACAAGACAGTCATAAGTTGAAACTTTTTAGAAGGTCTTAAAGTCATAGACAAGGTTGAGGTTAATGCGCTTGAATTAAGACTAAAAGTAGATAATTGAGCATTTATTGAGGCTAATTCGTTCCATTTAGCTCGTAAACCAGTATACGTTAATCTAGTTCCAGCATTAAAAGTGAAAAACTCATTCATATTCCATGTCCAGTTAACATACATTGCAAAACTTTTATATGAACTTCCATCACTTGGGTATCTTGTTGGGATATTTTTTTTAGGGCCTAGATCAGAAATTGCAGTTCCGTTAATTATAATGTTTTGGCTATATGCATTTGAGCGGACATTATTTAAAGTCCCTTCAATTCCATATGAAAGAGCATGCCCTTTGTCAAAGGATGTATCAAAATCCCCATTAAGACTAAGGATATTAACTTTTTCAAATTGTGAGGACCTGTCTATGCTATTAAATTTTCTGTTAATTCTAGATTCTTCTGCCATTTGATAGGCTAGTGTGATTCTCCCCCTTTTTAAAAGAGGTTTTTGAGAGAAGAATTTAAGGCTGGGAGAAATTAATAATCTTTTTTGTGGCCCGTAATACCATTCACTAAATTTTAATTCACCACTTTTTTCCTCACTTAATTTATCATATCGATCAATATCTGATGATTCAGAATACTGAATATTTAGGTTTAGCAGACTTTGATATGGAAGTTTAAAAAGGAATTTTTGAAAAAAATCAACCTGACTATAACCTGTGTTTTGTTGAACACTAGGATTTTGATTAACGCTTACATTTTCCTGGAATGTATATCTTGAATTTTTAGAATAATAATTGTTCAAACCCCAGTTTTCATATCCGTGTTTTCGCCTTTTACCCATTTCTATATTCCCAAACTTTGATATTGATATTGTGCTAAAAAACCCCCAATTTTCCTTGCTATAATTAGTTGAAAAGCTATTTGAAAGGCTAGAATTTACTGTATTAAAATTAGAAGAGAACGAGTTTTTAATTTTTATTGAATCTTTTAGAGAAGGAGTCTTTGTATAATAATGGACTACTCCTCCAAGAGCATCTGAGCCATAACCTACAGAAGATGAACCATATATAATTTCAACTCTATCAATATTGTTCGGATCAATAGTAATAGAATTCTGTAAATGACCAGATCTATAGATTGCATTATTCATTCTAACTCCATCAACAACAATCAAAACCCTATTCGCCTCAAACCCTCTAATTACTGGACTACCCCCTCCTCCTTGTGACTTTTGAATTCTAACTCCTGGGCTTAATTCAAGCACTTCTGCACTTGATGCGGGAGCAGTTAAATATAAATCTTCAGCTTTAATCACTGAAACCTTTTCGGCAATTTCATCAGCATTCGACTCAGATCTTGCAACAGATAAAATCACCTCTTCTAAATTTTGACTTTCTAAGTCTAGATAAATTTCAAAGGAGTCATTCAAAAACTCAGAAAGTTCAAATTCTAAAAGTTGATAACCAAGAAGCTGAAAATAAACTTTTTCATTGGTTGAAAAGTTTGACAATAAAGCTCGTCCTTCACTATCTGTGATAATAGACTTTGTTTTTGCCTCATTATAGATATACACATTGGATAAAGAGACTGATGTCTTAGAATCTCTGACTGTGATTTCTTGAGAAAAAACATATCCTATAGAAACTATAAAACAAAACGATAAACGGAATATTTTATTTAAATACCTCATTAAAAACATGTATTGATTTTGGGCTATTGAACATCTGTAAATGTATAGAATAATAGTCAATCATTATACTCAACATTTTTGCTCTTAATAAATCATTAAGCTTCATAGTATTTAAATCCTCAAAAGTCGTGCCTAATAATTCTTTGAATTTTTTTAACTCAGGATTTTGAATATAATCTTTACTAGGTTTAACTCCTGATGAGGTCCCTGAGTTTAAGTCAAAGAATGCATGAGATTCTTCTTTAATATTTGGATAGAAACCGATAAACTTGGTTAAATCAATTAACACTTTTAAATGAAAATTTGACATCTTATTTGATTTATCAAACCATGTTAATGAATATTCAAGATATTGAAAAAGGTTTTGGCTAGACCCTGGACTCTCTTTTAGAACAGAATTTAATAACTCACTAATAAATACAATCACAGAGCTTTTAAATAAATCTGTATGAAGGGAGGTATATATTTGAGCAGGTTTTGCTTCTGTAATATAGCCCAGATCTTTATTTATCTTAATAGAGTAGGTAATATATATAATTGATAAAGGTAAAAAATATGATTTGCTAAATTTTTTGTTTTTGGAGTTTAAAACACCCTTAATCATAAATGATTTAACACCCAGATCGTAAAGAAAACAATTAACAATTAAGCTTGTTTCTCCATATTTAATAGAATGGAGAACAATGGCTTTAGATTGATTAAACATAAAAAGTTAAACAACACCTTGGGCAAGCATAGCATCAGCTACTTTAATAAAACCAGCAATATTTGCTCCTTTGAGATAGTCTATATGGTTTTTTTCTTTTCCATACGCCAAACATGAAGAATGTATTTCAGACATAATCTCTTTTAATTTACCATCTACATAATCTCTAGACCAAGTATATCTTAATGAGTTTTGTGCCATCTCTAATCCAGACACGGCAACACCTCCTGCATTAGAAGCTTTGCCAGGTGCATATAAAATTTGATTGCTTTTGAAAGCTTTTATTGCTTCGGGGGTACAGGGCATATTTGCTCCTTCACCAATTGTAGTTAAACCGTTTTTTATCAACACTTTTGCATCAGACTCAGTTAATTCATTTTGAGTTGCACAAGGAATTGCTACATGACAAGGGACTGACCATGGATTTTTTTTAGAATAAAATTTTGCCTTAGGATATTTTTTCACATACATTGATATCCTTCCTCGCTGGATATTTTTCAGATCCATTATATACTTTAATTTATCATGATTAATACCTGAAGGGTCATGAATAAATCCAGATGAATCAGATAAAGTTAAAACCTTAGCCCCCATGTCAATACATTTTTCCGTAGCAAATTGAGCAACGTTTCCAGATCCTGAAATTATCACTTTCTTCCCTTTAATACTTTTCTTCTTATTCTTTAACATTTCTTCTATAAAATAGACTACTCCATAACCTGTTGCTTCAGGTCTAATTAAAGAGCCACCCCAAGAAACTCCTTTACCTGTCAGTACACCTGAAAATTCGTTTTTTAATCTTTTATATTGCCCAAATAAGTAACCAATTTCTCTTCCTCCGACTCCAATGTCACCAGCAGGAATATCTTTATTTGGACCAATATGTCGAAAAAGTTCTGTCATAAAACTTTGACAAAATCTCATTACTTCTGTATCTGATTTACCTTTAGGATCAAAATCTGAACCGCCTTTTCCTCCTCCCATCGGAAGAGTAGTTAACGCGTTTTTAAATACTTGCTCAAAAGCTAAAAACTTTAAGACGCTTAAATTAACAGAAGGATGAAATCTTAGCCCTCCCTTATAAGGTCCAATAGCGGAATTCATCTCTATCCTATATCCTCTATTAACTTGGATCTCTTCGTTATCATCTATCCAGGCGACTCTGAAAGAAACTACCCTTTCTGGTTCAACCATTCTTAACAGAATATTTTGACCGTAGTATATGTCTTTAGAAACAATATAGGGTATAACAGTTTCTGCAACCTCTGTTACAGCCTGCATAAATTCAGGCTCGTTTTGGTTTTTTGCACCTACTTGTGATAAAAATTGCTTTATTACTTTATCCATTTTAATCACTTGAGTTTAACAAAGGTAGTACAAAAAAAGAAAGACCTCCAATAATTAGCGTTATAATAGCCTGACAAGACCAAGCTAGCCACCCATATGCTAGACCTATCTCAGTATTTATGTTAAATTCTAATAAAAACAGAGAAATTGCTAATGGATAAACACCTAAACCATGATTTGACAAGGAGATACTAAAAACGCTTACTACAAAAGCAGGAAAAATTAACTCTGCAGGTATGATAGAAAATTCAACTATAGAGAACTTAATCATATAAAAAGCAGTAAAATAAAAAGCCCAAATTAACAATGTAGATAATATAAATAAAGGGAAATCACGATTTAGTTTGGCAAGAGATAGAAATCCTTCAACAATAGATAGAAAAAACTTTTTAACTGAATTAATCTTCACCAGAACTATTGAAGTTATTATTAGTATAGCTAACACCAGGCCAATTATATATGAAATATTACGTTCTATATAAAAGAAAAAATTATCATCAAAAAAAGATTCAATAATTGTTTCATACTGAAGAATCCAGATTAAAATTAATATGATGAATGAAATAGTCATGTCTATTACTCTTTCTGCTGCAATTGTGCCGAAAGTTTTTCCTAGTGGAATTTTATTATATCCGCTCAAAACAGTTGCTCTAAGAATTTCACCAGATCTTGTAATTATCAGATTTGAGCTATAACACATAAAGACACTAGCGATACTAACTAGAGGATTTGAGGAGTGTCCAGAAGCTTTGGCAAGAAACAGCCATCGAAGCCCTCTAATAACATCCGCAAATGCGCCAAACATCATGGCAGCAATAACAAATTCAATTTTAGCAGACTTAATATATGACCATATTAACAGCCTTTCTTCAGAAGTAGTAATGTTGACTGTTAAATAAATAAAAAAGAAACCCAACAAAACAGGAGCAAGAATTTTAATATATCTTTTCATACTAATTTTTTATGTTAATATAATGTTGTCTATTAACCGAACCTCTCCTATCCTGCAAGCTATAAATGCTCTATATGCTTCAGCTTTATTAAACTTCTTTCGTTCGGCAAGAGAATCATTAGTTAGTACTTTAAAATATTCAAGGTCAACACCTTCAGCATTAAAAAATTTGGCAGCAACCGTTTTTTCAAGTTGGGGTGGATTCATTGATTTCATCAGCTGTTTAGCCTCTAATAAAGAGTTGTGTATAATTGCAGCGTTTTTCCTGTATCCTTCTTTTAAGAGCTGATTTCTTGAGCTCATTGCAAGACCATCATTTTCTCTTATAGTCGGACATGAAATTATTTTTGTTGAAAGTTCTTTTTGCTCAACGAGTGCTTTAATTATAATTACCTGTTGAAAATCCTTCTCTCCAAAATAGGCAAAATCAGGATAAAATATTGTAAAAAGTTTTTCTACAATAGTAGAAACTCCATTAAAATGACCTGGTCGAAACTCTCCTTCCATTATCTTGTCAAGCTTTCCAAAATCATAATCTTTTGCTTTTATTTTTTTTGGATATAAATCACTTATTTCGGGTATATATACTAATATATTGGAGAAATTCTGTAATAGTTGTAGGTCGTTTTGTAAATTTTTTGGATAATTTCGGAGATCTTGATTTTCATCAAATTGTGTAGGGTTAATAAAAATTGAAACAATAACATTTGTGTTATTTGCAGTGGCTTTTTCAATTAAAGAAATATGTCCCCTATGCAGTGATCCCATTGTGGCCACAAGACCAAGACTTCCTTCACTATTCTTAAGCTCATTGTTAAGCTTTTTATGCGATATAAAAGTTTTCAAGCCAAAATTTTTGTAGGACAGTTAAAGATAATGTTTTTAAATACTTACTCATAATTTTTGTAATTTTGCTGAACTATAATCAAAAACAATATTTTGAAAGTTTTAAAAGATAAAAGAATCTTGGTTGTGTCTTCAGAAGTTGTCCCCTATATGCCTCAAACTGAAAAAGCAGTAAACTCATTTCAGGTATCAAAAAAAATAAATGACAATGGAGGTTTAACAAGAATTTTTATGCCTAAGTATGGCCTAATCAATGAAAGAAGGCATCAACTGCATGAGGTTATTCGTTTGTCAGGAATGAATTTGGTTATAAACGATTTATACATGCCGTTAATTATTAAAGTTGCATCTATTCCTAAAGAAAGGATGCAGGTTTATTTTATAGACAATGAGGACTACTTTAAAAAGAAAGAGCTTTTTCATGATAAAAAAAATAAGCTGTATAAAGATAATGATGAGAGAATGATATTTTTTGCAAAAGGGGTCCTAGAAACAGTGAAAAAACTTAACTGGTCTCCTGATATAATACATCTTCATGGGTCGTTTAATGCTTTGTTTCCTTTGTATTTAAAGATGCTGTATGGTGAAGATCCAATTTTTTTAAACACAAAAATAGTTTCTTCTATCTATGAAAAATCCTTTGAGGGACTATTGTCTAAATCAATGGCGAAGAAAATTCAATTTGATGGTATTGAAAAAGGGCTTGATAAAATTTCTTCTCCAAATTATGATGCTTTGATAGATCTTATGTTAGAATTTTCGGATTCAGTGATTTTATCTTCTGATAAAATAGAAAAGTCAACCGAAAAAATTATTAAAAATTCTTCAAAGCCAGCATTAAGCTATAAGGATTCATTAGATGAAAGTTTATTGATGAATTTTTTCTCAAAAATTTTAGATTAAGAAATGAATTTTACATTTATTAGGAAGATTTTCTATTTTGCTTCGTTAGCTATTTTTTTAACATCTTGTAATAAAGACTATTTTACAGTTGGCTCTGAACTATTTAACGGCGAGTTTGAAGACCTGAATAGTATTGTTTTTCCGGTTTTTTCGTATCAAGAGTCTACAGTAAAGGTAGCAACCAATAATTTGCCAAATGTCCATCTTGGAAAATATAATGATGATTATTATGGGGCTTTAGAATCTAGTTTTGTTTCCCAACTCGACATTTCTTACCTACCTATATTTGGAGACTTTTCACAACAACAAGAACAAGAAGGAAGTGAGATTGATATAAGGGTGATAAATGAAGAAGAAGTTTTATATGCAGTTTATTTAGATATACCATTTTTTAATAATAGGAATGATAGTGATACAGATGGAGTAATAGATTTATATGATGTTGATCCTAATAATAGTAGTAGTGATTCAGATTTAGATGGTATTTCCGATATTGATGAATTGCGGGCAGAATTAAACCCACTTAGCAACGATAGTGATGGAGATGGTATTCTTGATCCCGATGATGATGATAATTCTGGTTATGACAGTCAAAGAAGGGTATATGAAATAGATTCTATATACGGTAATAGAAACGCTTCTTTTGACCTTAAGGTTTATGAGCTAACGTATTATTTACATCATCTTGATATAGAAAATAATTTTGAGTATAATGCTCAGTATTTTTCAGATCAAGACTTTTATGCAAATGGGTTCTCAGGTCAGGTTTTGTATGATGATAATATTAATCTAAATCTTGAAGAGGTCCCCGTTCTTTATTATCAAGATGATCCTGAAACTACTGTAATTGAAACGGATCAAATAGAATACTATGAATCACCTAGAATAAGGGTTCCACTTAATGTAGAGTTTTTTCAAAGACGTTTAATGAATTTTGAAGGATTAGATCAGCTTAAAAATGCGGATAATTTTAACCATCACCTTAGAGGGTTAATTGTTAAAGCTGATAATTTTTCTGATGATTTGTATATGTTGCTAGATATATCAAATGCTCAAGTTGTTCTTGAGTATAACTATAATTGGTATAATAGCAAGGGTACTGTGACCACTGATGATGATGTAATTGAAAGAAGAAAAAAGAGTAATGCTATGCCTTTTGGAGGTGTCTATGTCAATCATTATAGTTATCAAGATCCTAATGAAAAGGTCCAGCAAGTTATTTCTAGCTCAGAAGAGGGTACGCCTTCAAATAGGATTTTTTTACAAGGCCCTCGGCTAACTTCTAGGATAAAGTTATTTACTGAAAATGAATTCGATCTCCCTAATGTGATTCATGAATTGGCTTCTCAAGATGTAATCATTAACGAAGCTAATCTTGTTCTTAATATAGATAAGTCGGCACATGATTTATCGCATGACCTTTTACCAAATAGGCTTTACTTATATTCTTATAATAA
>Ga0206686_1000405_pt1 | contig 12398 bp, 16 predicted proteins | sample M250012015metaG_FD_155447 | JGI IMG/M metagenome (GOLD analysis project Ga0206686, IMG submission 155447) | Ammonia-oxidizing marine archaeal communities from Monterey Bay, California, United States - M2 500m 12015 | ecosystem: Environmental > Aquatic > Marine > Intertidal zone | place: USA... | reverse complement strand
TGGAGCATTCCCACTCATAATATTTATGGGTGTAGGTGCGTTGACTGATTTTGGCCCACTACTGGCCAATCCAAAAACACTGCTTTTAGGTGCAGCCGCTCAGTTTGGCATTTTTGCAACCTTACTCGGAGCGATAGGTTTAACGACACTCGGAGTGTTCGATTTTAGTATTACAGATGCTGCCGCAATAGGGATTATTGGTGGAGCAGATGGACCTACCAGTATCTATGTTGCGTCAAAATTAGCTCCTGATTTATTGGGTGCAATCGCTGTAGCGTCCTACTCATATATGGCTTTAGTTCCGCTTATACAGCCACCAATAATGCGAGCGCTGACTACTAAGAAAGAACGACAAATAGAAATGGTGCAACTGAGAGAGGTGTCCAAAGCTGAAAAAATTATTTTCCCGATGATGTTACTTATGCTAGTAGCACTTTTACTGCCAGATGCCGCACCACTATTAGGCATGTTCGCTTTCGGCAACTTAATGAAAGAGTCTGGTGTAGTTGATCGTTTAAGTGATACCACTCAGAATGCCCTGATTAACATTGTAACTATTTTTTTGGGTTTAGCTGTAGGATCTAAGTTAATGGCTGACAAATTCTTACAGTTTGATACTTTAGGTATTTTATTGTTAGGCATGGTTGCGTTCGCGATTGGTACCGGATGTGGATTATTGATGGCAAAATTAATGAATATTTTTAGTAAACACAAGATCAACCCTTTAATAGGTTCTGCAGGAGTATCAGCGGTGCCGATGGCTGCACGAGTATCCAACAAAGTTGGACTTGAGTCAAATCCTCATAACTTTTTATTAATGCACGCAATGGGCCCAAATGTTGCCGGAGTAATTGGATCAGCTATTGCTGCTGGAATTATGATCCAGTTTTTGGGCTAAGCCCACAGATTTTGCAATCATTTTTATTAAAGTCACAACTAAATAGAATCACTGTAACAAGTTGTGATACTAATATTGATGACTACTGTGAGATTGATGGTGTGTTACTAGATGCTGCAAATATAGCAACTTTTGAAAAAGTCCATATATATAACTCAAGTAATGGCAGTCGTTTCACTGCTCACGTTAAACGCGGAAAAGATAATTCAGGTGATATTACATTAGGTGGAGCGACCACAAAAAACGGCAATATAGGAGACTATATCACTGTCGCATCTTATGTAATCTGTGACGAAAAGGAAGTGCTAAACCATACAACAAGGCTTTGTTATGTTGATGAAAGTAATACTTTAACTAGGTCACTCTCTACGCCTGACTAAGGCAGCCATTTTCTAAGATCATAACTCTGTTCATTCTTTGGGCTATTTTTTCATCGTGAGTAACTATTACTAGTGATGAGTTTTGTTTCTCATTCAGGCCTAGCAATAGATCCAGTACCGATAATGCATTTTTTGCATCTAAATTACCAGTCGGTTCGTCAGCTAATAGACAACTCGGATTGCTAATAATAGCTCTAGCTATTGCTACACGCTGACGTTCACCACCAGATAGCTCCGAAGGTAGGTGATTTATTCTTTGCTCAAGCCCTATTGTTGATAGTAGTTGTGCCGATCTTTTAAAAGCAATTTTCTTTTTGATGCCTTTTATCATCAGCGGCATGGCAGTGTTTTCAAGAGCGCTGAAGTCTTTCAGTAAGTGATGGAATTGGTAAATAAATCCCAAATGCTCTGAACGCAAAGAAGTTATTTTTTCCTCATTTAGACTGGATAGGCTGGTGTTATTTAAGCAAACATCACCAGTGTTCGGTTTATCTATCCCACCTAACAGATTAAGTAGTGTTGACTTGCCACAACCTGATTGCCCAAGAATGGCTACAGATTCACCATACTCAACATGAAAGTTCAGTTTACTTAGTATAGGAGATTTTCTAACACCATCAATATAGCTATAGTCAATATCAGTACATTCAAGAATATTATTCATGGCTTAGCACTTTTGCTATGTTTATCTTCCCCGCACGAAAAGCCGGATATAAAGAAGAGATAAATACCAATATTATTGCTCCAACTACAACCATAAATATGTCCTTAATGTGCACTTCAGAAGGGAATCTGTCAATATAAAAAACGTCTTTAGGGAAGAATTGAAAGCCCAAAACTGATTCTATACTACTCACAACAGTTTCTATATTTAATGCTAGAATAGTGCCCAAAATCACACCAATCAAAATACCAACCAGCCCTATACTTAAGCCCTGGTAAAAGAATATTTTTACTATACGTTTGGGGCTCATTCCAATCGTTCTTAAAATCGCTATCTCTGATTTTTTATCAGTAACTACCATTATCATCATAGACACAATATTAAATGAGGCGACAGCTATGATAAGTGATAGGACAATTGCAATCATCTGTTTTTCAAGATTAAGAGCTTTAATGAAGTTCGATTTTTGGATTGTCCAGTCTATTCCATAGTACTTATCACCGCCTAGACCAATAACAATTTCATTGGTAACTTGTTTAGCTTGAAAGAGATTGTCTAGTTTCAAGCGTATGCCCGAAACTTGGTCTTTCATTGAAAAAATTTTCTGCGCCTGGGATAAATGAATAAAAGCTAAGCTATTATCGTACTCATTGATGCCTGCATCAAAGATAGATGAAACAATGAACTGTTTGTAGTTTGGCAGTATTTGACTGTCTGTTAATGAAGAGTCCGGAGTTAAAAGTGTGATTGTATCACCAACACTTGCACCTAGCCTCAGAGCTAATCCGTGACCAATAAGTATGTTCGATTCAGATGAATTTAGTTGACTTTCATCTACTTCATTTAATATAGATGAAGTATTTATTTCTAAGTATGGCAATACACCCCTTACACTAACACCAAAAGATTGATTATTTGCGTGTAGTAGGCCGTAGTTCTGAATATAAGGAGAGGAATCAATAACTTGTGGGTGCTCGTTTATTGAATTTCTTATATCTTCCCAGTCATCTAACTTGTCACCAAATTCGCTAATGTATGAGTGAGAAATTGCACCCAGTATTCTGTCTCTTAGTTCCTTATGAAAGCCGTTCATAACAGATAGAACCGTAATAAGAGTCATAACTCCAAGAATGAGCCCGATCATCGAAACCCCGGAGATAAAGGAAACAAAGCCTTTTTTCTGATTAGATCGCAAATATTTTGTTGAAATGAGAAATTCAATACCCATGGTGGGGATATTTTGTCATAATTAACACTTTAAAGGTTAATAAAAGGGAGATATTGTGTGCATGCAAATAAAATAACTGAAAAAGCCTACAAGTTGGGGCGCGATTCAACAAAATTTATTATAGTGACGAGGCACTTTGACGAAAAATCGTGAACCTAGATAAGAGAGGATTGTTGAGTTATATACTACTACCAGTTTCAGTGGTATTTTTCGTATTATCAAATGTTAGATTAATGTTATATAAGTTCGGGCTTTTTAAAACGCACGATTTCGACATACCTATAGTAGTAGTTGGAAATATCACAGTAGGAGGAAGTGGCAAAACACCTATAGTTATCGCCCTAATTAAATATTTCAAAAATCAGGGTAAAAAGGTAGGAGTTGTTTCACGTGGCTATGGTTCAAAGAGTAACCCTAAATCTTTAAATGTCAATAAAGACACAAGCCCTTACAACTCTGGCGATGAACCGCTATTAATTGCAACTCAATCCGAAGTGCCAGTGATGGTAAACCCAAATAGAGTTCAGGCTGTTAAAGATATGATAGCAACCCATAACGTTGAAATAATTATTAGCGATGATGGGCTACAACATTACGCAATGGGAAGGAAGGTTGAGATTGTTGTTATTGATGGAAAGAGGCGTTTAGGTAATGGTTTTTTCCTACCATCTGGGCCATTAAGGGAGTCACCGGGCAGACTTAAAAGTGTTGATTTTCTAATAAATAATGGAGCATTGTGGCCTGGAGAATTTTCATCTAACTTAATACCTAAAATGTTCGTTAACATGGTTACATTGGAGGAACAGCCACTTGATTTTTTTACCGATAAAAAATGTCATGCTGTTGCAGGAATTGGTTACCCTCAAAGATTTTTTGATACTTTAAATGAATTAAATATTGATGTATTGACACATTCATTTCCGGACCATCATTATTATTCAGAAGATGACTTGTTATTTAGCTCCAAATATCCAATTATTATGACCGCTAAGGATTGTGTAAAATGTAAGGAATTCGCGACAGATCAGATGTGGTATTTGCAATCAGAGGCTGATCTTAGCGATGACTTTTTTACTAAGTTAGAAACCAAATTATGATTGATGAAGCCCTCCTAAAATTATTAGTATGCCCTAAAAGTAAAGAACCACTTAAGCAGGTAGGTAGCGAATTAATATGCGAAAAGAGTGGTTTAGCTTATCCTATAGTTGATGGCATACCAGTGCTTTTAGAGGAAGAAGCGCGCGAATTAGTTGAGAAAAAATAATGGACTTTTCTGTTGTGATACCTGCTCGTTATGCATCAAGTCGACTGAGTGTAAAATTATTACGTGATATTCACTCTAAGCCATTAATTCAGCATACTTATGAGAACGCAGTTAAAAGTAATGCGTCATGTGTAATTATTGCAACTGATGATGAGCGCATAGCCTCAGTAGCTAAAAGCTTCGGTGCAGAAGTATGCATGACAAAAACTACCCATAATTCTGGAACTTCAAGGATTGCTGAAGCTTTGTCCGAACTCAGTATTGAGGATGAACAGGTAATTGTGAATGTGCAGGGAGACGAACCTATGATAAGTCCTGAGGTTATAAATCAGGTTGCATCTGATCTACTAACAAGTAAGATGCAAATGGCAACACTGTGTGAAAATGTACAAAGCTGGGAGCAATATGTTGACCCAAATTGTGTTAAAGTAGTTTTTAATAAATTTGGAAAGGCGTTGTATTTTTCTAGGTCACCAATACCAAACTTTAGAAATAAGAATGATTTCGATATTAATTCGTGCTTTAAGCATATTGGTATCTATGCCTATAAAGCAAAGTTTGTAAAAAAATATTTATCTATTAGTGGCTCATTGTTAGAACAATCCGAAAAATTAGAACAATTAACTGCTCTAAGTGAAGGTTACGATATTCATGTGTCTGCTGCCTGTGCTCCGACAGGTTTTGGTGTGGATACCCAGCAAGATCTAGATAACGTAATAAAGGCGTTGAAAAAATGAGTATTATTGATGGCAATAAAATTGCACAAAAATTAAGAGCTGAAATAGCAAAAGAAGTTAAAACATTGCAAAGGCCTCCGGGCCTATCTGTGATTTTGATTGGCGATGATCCCTCATCCAAAATTTATGCTAGAAACAAGGAAAGGGCTTGTGTAGAGGCAGGATTTTATTCTGATAAAATTAACAAATCATCTAACATTACAGAAGAAGAGCTAATATCTGAAATTGAGAGACTAAACAACAACAACAATATTGACGGCATACTCGTACAGTTGCCACTACCAAGTCACATTGATGCAGAAAAGATATTAGAGAGCATTTCCCCAGAAAAAGATGTTGACGGCTTTCATAGTGTTAATTCTGGAAAGTTAATGCAGAAAAAACCTTTTTTAAGGCACTGCACTCCTAAAGGGATAATGAAGATACTGTCCACGATAAACTTTAACGTCAAAGGTATGGACTGTATTGTGATTGGTTCTTCCAATATAGTTGGTAGGCCTATGGCAATAGAGCTACTAAATGCAGGTGGCACTGTAACCATATGTGAATCTATAAATAAACACATTGTGCAAAAAGTACAAAAAGCAGACTTGGTTGTTTCTGCTGTTGATATACCAGGAATAGTAAAGAGTGACTGGGTCAAGGATGGAGCTATTGTGATTGATGTTGGCTTAAATCAAATAGAAAACGGCAACCTCTCAGGTGATGTTGATTTCGAAGGTGTGAAACAAAAAGCAGCATGGATTACCCCTGTTCCGGGTGGAGTGGGACCTATGACGATAGCAACCTTATTAGAGAACACACTTATTGCATATAGAGCTAGGGAATTAGAATGAAAATAATATTAAAAGCACTGAGAGAGGGTCTAGGAAGAATTATAATTTTTGTGGATTGGTTATTTTCACCACGCAAGATAAAACGTGATAAATCTAGTCAGTTAGTTGTTAATGAACAATCGAAATCACTAAAGTTATACCAATTCTACGCCTGCCCCTTCTGTGTAAAAACTAGAAGATCAATAAAAAAGCTTAATTTGTCAATTGAAAATCGCAACGCTCAATCCGGTAAGTATCGTGATGACCTCTATGTAAATGGTGGAGAAGTTAAGGTTCCATGCCTAAGAATTACTGAAGGAGGCAACAATATTTGGATGTATGAGTCTTCTGAGATAATAAAGTACTTAAACAATAGATTCGGATGAATACTGCTATATTTATATTAAAAAATGATTTATATAGAAGGCGGAAACAAGGAACAACAAGATCTCTCCAGGAGTCTATATAATTTTTGTTCGAATGAGTTAAGTATTAAGAAAAAAGTTGATATCGATTTGAGAATTGTCAGTCTTGAAAAGTCTCAAGCCTGGACAGATCATGAGGGCGATGGTAAGTTCTATATAGACATTGAGCGTAGCCTTAATACTGATCAATTTACTACAGCGTTTTGCCATGAAATGGTCCATGTCATCCAATACCTACGAGATAAAGAAGTGAGCGAGAAAGAGGCCTATAAGTTAGAAAAAATATTATCAGATAGATATAAACAAACACAAAAAAATGGATAATCTGATACCCGCACTAATATTCTTTTTTGTTATGGGTATTACTCCAGGTCCAAACAATTTTATGATTATGTCTTCAGGCATTAATTATGGTTTTCGTAGAAGCCTGCCACACCTGTTTGGGATTATTTTAGGTTTTCCAATGTTGATTCTTGGTATAGGCTTTGGGCTGGACGTGGCCTTTGATAATTTGCCTTGGTTGCAGCAACTTATTAAGTATATCGGAGTAATTGTTCTAATATACCTTGCCTATAGAATTGCAACAACAACCAAAGATTCCTCTAATGAAGATGGATCAAAGCCTTTGACTTTCCTTCAGGTAGTAATGTTCCAATGGGTTAACCCGAAAGCTGTAATAATGACCATTACCGGAATAAGTGTATATATTAATAGTGGAGATGTCCAGTCTCAGGTACTCACATTAGCAGTAAGTAATTTATTGGTAACAGTTCCTTGTGGAAGTGCTTGGTTGTTTCTTGGTTTGTGGCTACAAAAGATTTTGACTAACCCAGTGCACTTAAAGTTATTTAACCGAATAATGGCATTATTTTTGATAGGATCAATACTGCCAATATTTATTTAGGAAGGTAGTGTTTCAACTGATTTATATTACTATTTAGCTCATCTTTAGATTTTGCAGTAATAGTTATATGACCTAGCTTCCTACCTTCTCGTTCTTCCTTGTCATATAGATGCAGGTGTGCATTTGGCATCACTAGCACCTCATCCACATCATCAATATTGCCGATTATATTAATCATAGTACAGAATGGATGTAATGCAGAAGTATCACCAAGCGGCATACCTGTTATTGCTCTTACATGATTTTCGAATTGTGAAGTTCTTGCTCCCTCAATGCTCCAATGGCCTGAGTTGTGAACTCTTGGCGCTATTTCATTTGCAACAAGACCCTGCTCTGTTTCAAACAATTCAATTGTCAGAACTCCCACATGGTTAAGTTCATCTAGCAGCGTTCGCATATAGTATTCAGCAGTTTCTTGGAGTTCCTTATCAATATTCTCAGCAGGAGCATTTGTCATTCTGAGTATGCCATTGTGATGTTTATTCTCAACTAAAGGGTAGTACTTATGATCATTATCAATTCCTCTTACTGCTATTAATGAGAGCTCACGTTTAAAATTTACATATCCTTCCAATATTGATTCAACACCATTCATGCTACTCCAAGCATCAGAAATTTGGTCATCTGTAAGGATGACAAATTGGCCCTTGCCATCGTAACCGTCGGTTGCAGTTTTTAGAATAGCTGGAAGGCCGATATTTTTTACTGCAAGAATAAGGCCAGATAATGAATTAACAGTCTGGTATGGGGCGCAGGGGATATTTAACTTGTTAAATAGGCTTTTTTCACGGCCACGATGTTGAGAAATGAATAGTGATTTTTCACCAGGAAACACCTCAACACTTTTACTGATATTTCTAATAATTTCTACATCGGTGTTTTCACTCTCATAAGTAATTACATCTGCAAAATTAATTAATGATTCGGCAGAGTTATCTGCTTCCTGCTCATTAAAGACTACCCCCAGTAGCGAGGATGGATCGTTGTTGCTTTTTGCAGTAAACCCAAATTGATGATTTAATGGATAGCCACTAAGTGCAAGCATTCTGCCGAGCTGTCCGGCACCTAAAACACCTATTTTCATTTAATTAGCTGGATTGGGATTATCAAGAACTTCTTGAGTTTGGTTAGCTCTAAATGCAGATACATTTTGTTTAACAAGTTCGTTCTCATTAGCTACAATTTGAGCTGCCAATATTCCAGCATTTTTTGCTCCAGCTTCACCTATAGCTAGTGTACCAACAGGAATACCTGCAGGCATCTGTACTATTGAAAGCAAAGAATCCTTACCACTCAATGCTTTTGATTGAATAGGTATACCAAGTACAGGCACAATTGTTTTAGAGGCCACCATGCCAGGTAAATGTGCTGCGCCACCTGCTCCAGCAATGATAACTCTGAGCCCTCGCTCTGAAGCACTTGAAGCATAGTCAAACATAAGGTCAGGTGTTCGATGTGCCGATACCACTTTAACCTCGTGCGGAACTTCGAGCTTTTCAAGCATCTCTACTGCATTTTTCATGGTAGGCCAGTCAGATTTTGAGCCCATGATAACACCAACTAATGGCGACATAACTACCCTCTGGTAAATATATTATGTGAGAATTATACTCAATAACACCCTATATTGATAGTGTGAAGTTTGGATGTAGGAACGGTAAATGGCCAGTATTTAATACAGTTGTCGCTATATTGTTACTACTAAACCAATCACATATTTCTATAGGTATAAGTTTGTCATTACTACCCAGTATTGCTTTAATTGGGACTACCAGTTTAGTAAGCTCTTGTGTTAAATCAGTATCAAGAAGTATTTTTAATCCTTGCTCAAGAGACACAGCGCTAGCAGGCCTATTTTCAATAAAAGAGTTCAATTTATTAAGCTGACTCTTGTCGTTTGTTTGTAGGCTAGCAAAGTGCTTAAGGCAATTGGACTGATCAAGGTGTAGTGATTCAGAGAACTGGTTAAAGCTGTTTGCATCTATTCCTAATTTCCAATAACCGCTTTGTACAAATTTAGGAGTAGCAGCTACGAGTACTAATTTTGATATATTTATTTTAGTGGCAATTCTAATGGCAATTAGGCCACCCAAAGACCAGCCCATTATTGTCGGGTTGCTTGGTAAAACCTTTATAATTTCGTCGCACCATTCTTCTATTCCACCATCAACATCATCACTTTGCCCATGTCCAGGCAGGTCGACCACAGTAATACTATATTGATCCTTATGCTTATCAATCAGGCTACCGAACACCTCAGAATTGAGCCCCCATCCATGCAACATAACTATATTGTTTCCAGACCCAATGGTGTTACTGTATAGCATCTTTGAGTTGTGTAAGGAATTGCTTTATTTGATCCCTAGTATGCTCAGCACACAAGGTAATTCTCAATCTAGCTGAGCCATTAGGCACAGTCGGAGGACGAATAGCAGAAACATAATAACCGGAATCGTATAATTTTTTTGAAGCATGCATAGCCTTCTCACTTGTTCCGAGTATCAGTGGCTGTATAGCGCTGGCAGAGTCCGATATAGGTAAATTTAATTGTTTGGCTGTCTCTCTAAAAAATGTTATGTTGTCTGTAAGCTTTGCCCTTTGTTCGCCTTGCTGTATTAATTGCAGACTTTTCAATATCGCCACGCACATGGCAGGAGAGATTGCAGTAGTGTATATGTATGGCCTTGATTTTTGTATTAAATATTCAATAAAGTCTTCGCTTCCAGCTACAAATGCACCCATAACTCCAGCTGCCTTTCCAAGGGTAGCCATGTAGATAGAATTAATTGGAATGTTGGGCTCAAAAATACCAAAACCGTGAGCATCATCCTGCATTGCAATCGCGTTATTGTTGTTTGCTATTTTTGCAATTGAGCCTATATCTGATTTATCACCGTCCATACTAAACACTGTGTCTGTAGCAATTAATCCACAGCCAGACTGTTTAGCTATTTTTTTCTCAAGAGACTCTATATTATTGTGTGTATATCTGTTCAATGGTAGCCCTATTAATTTATTAGCATCAATCAAAGAGGCGTGGTTTAGTTTGTCTTGTAAGACCCAATCAATATCACCTTTTAGCGCAGAAAATATGCCGATATTTGCTGTATACCCACTAGAGAATAATAGAGATCTTTCCTGCCCAGTGTAGTCAGCTAGAGCCTCCTCAAGTGCATGGTGGGCTCTAGAGTGACCGCTTACTAGGTGCGATGCACCTGAGCCTGAACCATACTTTCTAACTCCAAGTTGAAAGGCTTCACTAACTAATGGGTTGCAAGAGAGGGACAAGTAATCATTTGAGCAGAAGTTAACAAAAGATTTCTTATCAATTACAATTATAGAGTTTTTCGAGCTTTCAATGGTATTTCTAGACCTATAGAGATTCATTTTTTTGATGCTAGAAAGCTTGTTAGAGAAGTTCATTGCTACCATTTTAATGATTGTTGACAAAATAAACATATATAAGTAAAAAGAAAGTGAATGCAGCAATTAATAACCTATATTTATTAAATAAAGGCTAGTTAATATAGACATTCAACGATCAAATAGTGTAAATTGTTAAATTTTATTGGGGGGTACACTTATGACTTATTTCTATCTAGCAATAGCTATTGTTACTGAGGTAATTGGCACTAGCGCCCTGAAAGCTACAGAAGGCTTTACAAAGTTCTGGCCAAGCCTCATTGTTGTTGTTGGCTACGCCATATCCATTTATTATCTGACCATGGTAGTGAAGCACATGCCTATTGGTGTTACTTACGCTATTTGGTCTGGTACAGGAGTTCTTTTGGTGGCCATTATTGCGGCTTTCTGGTACAAACAGTTTCCTGATTTAGCTGCCATTGTTGGGATGGCGCTTATAGTTATTGGTGTTATAGTTATCAATGTTTTTTCAAAAACTGTGGGGCAGTAATGAGTGCGAAGCCTAAATGTGTAATAGTAACTGGAGGGGCTAACGGTATAGGAAAGTCGATATCTATAAGGTTAGCTGAAGCGGGGCACTCAATAGTAATAGCTGACGTCAACAAAGATGAGGGTGTGAGTGTTGCAAAACAGGTCGATGGCATGTTTGTTCATTCAGATTTGACAGATCGCAAAGCATGCAAAAAACTAGTGGAAGCTGCTTACAAAGAGTATGGAAGCGTTGATATATTAATTAATAACGCTGGATTTCAGCACATATCTCCAGTATCAGAGTTCGATGAAGATAAATGGGAACAAATGATATCATTGATGCTGACCGCCCCTTTTCTACTGACTAAATATGCTTGGCCATTTATGAAGGCAAACAAATGGGGCAGAGTGATAAACGTTGCGTCAGTCCATGCACAGGTTGCATCATTGAATAAGGTAGGCTATATTTCTGCTAAGCACGGTTTGATTGGACTTACTAAAACTGCCGCACTTGAGGGTGGCGAATCTGGGATAACAGTTAATGCAATATGCCCATCTTATGTTCGAACACCACTGGTAGATAATCAAATAGCCGCCCAAGCAAAGGCTCACGGAATAAAGGAAGATGAGGTTATAGAAAAAATTATGCTAAAAACAATCGCGATAAAGCACCTTATTGAGCCGACTGAGGTGGCTGAAATGGTACGGTATTTGTGTTCAGATAGCGCTAAATCAATTACAGGTTCTAGCTTAAATATTGATTGTGGCTGGACTGCGCAGTAGCCCTATTTACTTAATTAAATTCTCTACATTAGAATGAAATAAGCGCATGTCTGTTTCATTGTCCTTTTGGCAAGGAAAGACTTCTTAGAGCGTATAATCCCTCGTTAATCATTTAATCTGAATTATCATGAAAAAAACTTTCAGTTTTTCACACCCTAAAAAGAAAAGACCTAGAGTTGCTGAATCAATTAAGTACGAGGTTAAAAAATACATAAAAAGAGAGCGCAACAAAACACTACCTAAGGATGTAGATTTCTGGGATTTTAATTGTCGTTATGGCGCCGATGAATTAACTTGCAGCGCTATACATGTTTCTGAAATTAATAAGGTTATTTCTGAAGCTGACGTAGAAGGTTTGGATACTTTTTATCTAGAAGTACTAGTAAAGCCTGGAGTTAGAACTAAA
>Ga0206686_1000404_pt1 | contig 12408 bp, 12 predicted proteins | sample M250012015metaG_FD_155447 | JGI IMG/M metagenome (GOLD analysis project Ga0206686, IMG submission 155447) | Ammonia-oxidizing marine archaeal communities from Monterey Bay, California, United States - M2 500m 12015 | ecosystem: Environmental > Aquatic > Marine > Intertidal zone | place: USA... | reverse complement strand
TTTCATTTTGGCCAATATAATCCTGTAAACGTTGCGGACGCAATGATTGATCAAACTGTTCTCCCAGTTGTGATTCTGGAGCAACCAATCGATCTTCAGAGTTTTCCTTAGACTCGGAAGTCTCAGTGTCCACAGTTTGATCCTGCATGGGTGTTTATTATGAAGTAGAAAGTTTTTCCAGGTGTTCCTGTGAAGCGATGTCCGGACTGATACGCCAGGTATACAAAGGAGAAAAAACATACAAAATGAGGTATCCAAGTGCAGCATGACCGAAATATGGAGTAAAGACGAAACCGATGACAAGCACTATAGTAAAAATTAAAAATTTTCGACTTCGGCTCATCAAACGACCGATGTGCATATAGCGAATTGGAAAACTTATCATCAGGATTGCCGCAATTATCATCAGAAAGAAACTAAATTTTGACCAAAACACTAGATCTGGAGTATTTGATTCAAGTGCGTTTCCAATCATTATGAAAGGTGCTGCAACTAGCAGGGCTGCACCTGGAACAGGTATTCCCTTGAAAAATCCCGGAATGCTGTTTTGGTCCAAAATGAAAAAAACTAATCTTGTAATACCTAGAACGACATACAGAATGGCAATCCACCCATAAGGGAGTGACTGGATAGATTCATCTGCAACCCGCCCCATCAACATATAAAATATTACTGCTGGTGCGATACAGAAACTGACGGTATCAGAAACGTCGTCTAGGACTCCTCCTAAAGTAATATTATATTTTTTGGGTTTTGCTGATGGTAGCGGAGTAGTGAGTCCCAATTTTCTGGCGACTGCACCATCTATTTTATCAAAAAATCCCGCACCAAGTAAAATCAGGTAGGCTTCCTGGACCCGTCCTCGATAGGCAAATAAAATTGCCAAAACTCCCATGAGCGCATTCATTACGGTCAGGACATTTGGAAAAACGGCTAATATACGGCGGCGTAAAACCTCATCGTTCAAACAAAGATCGTCAAGACAAGCCGTACCGTATTTTCGACAATAACCGGCAATAGAACCAAAATTGATGATAAGGAACAGAATCTCCAAAAAGAAAAGCTGCTGAATTGGAATTGCTCCCAGCCAGCTCATCCAGGAATAAAGGGAAGAGATAGGACCACCAGGGACATAAAATGCGTGAATATAGAGCACAACTCCAACCGGTGCGGCAACCATTGTCCGGAGTCGAGTAACTTCCTTCATTTCTTCTTCCTCACCTTTCCGGAGTGAAAAATTACGCATGAAGTGTGCAAAATTATCCCGCATTAAGACTGTCACGCACAGGACAAATACGAAGACGACATGCAGCATTTCCAATCGAAAATCGGCACTCTCCGGCAAATACTGATAACGCCACATCATTCCCACTGCAACCATCGGAAACACGATAGCATACACCACTTTGTCCATGATCCTGTCTGCTAAATGGGCCAGTTTTGCCTGCGGTCGAAATCGGGCTGCAAACCAGCCGTCAATTATATCAAGAATCATTGCGGCAAGCAGAAAAATCACTCCGCTGTAGTAAACGAAGGGGTTATGGTCAAGCATAACGCCTATGGCGCAGATCATTCCAGCAAACACCATTGGTGGACGCCCATAAACTAGCAGGGCTGCTACATTTGTAGAAAGAAATTTGGGTTTGGACATGTTTTTTGTTAGATAAAATAACTTATTCTGCAAAATCTGTTTCTACCATTTTACCAGCAACAACAATTATTTTAATAGTCCTTTAACCGATGTGCAACATCGAAGACATAAAGCAGAAGTGCGGCCCTTATATATACGCCGTTACGCAATTGCCTCCAGTACATGGCTCGTGGATCTGCATCTACCTCGGTTGAAATTTCGTGCCTCCTGGGTAAAGGGTGCAAAATAATGGCATCTGATTTCATTTGATTTACATTGTCGGTCGTCAAACTAAATTGAGAATAATCTATCAGGTTGGATTCACCAGAAAGATCATACTCATCCTGAAGACGGGTCATATAAACACAATCCACATCTGAAAGAACACTGCCCAAGTCATCAGTTTTGCGAATTTTGATGTTTTGAGAACGCAAAATATCCTCTAAATCTTCAGCAATCTGAAAAGACGATGGTGCAACAAAATCCATCTCGACATCTTTATATTGACTCAATAACATCACTGAAGAGCGTACTGCCCTGCCACGCAACAGGTCCCCCACAAACGCATAGCGTTTTTTACTGATTCCTCCCTTGTGCTGAAATGATCTGTGCATAGTGTAAAGGTCGAGTAGAGCCTGAGTCGGATGTTGATCTTTACCGCTGCCTCCATTCATAATGGGCACACTGCGTCCAGTATTATCGAGCAAATAAGCCATATATTCGCAAAATCCCGGTTTCGGATCACGCATGATAATCAAATCAAAATAGCTGCTGAAAACCCTAACTCCGTCTTCCTGACTCTCGCCTTTGTATTCAGACGACAAAGAGGGATCGCGGACTTCTCCGGTGTCCATTCCAACCATCTGGCATGCAGTCAAAAAAGACAAAAAAGTCCGTGTTGAGGGTTGGGTAAAATAGAGCATTGCTTTTTTGTGGCTCAATAAGGATTTCAGAAATTCAATCCCGTTTGGTTTGCGAGTCATTCCTTTAACGTGATCCGCAATGTCAAATAATTCTTCCATCAACTTAATGGAGAATTGATGCGAGAGCATCACATGCTGGAGACGTCCATCTTTTTCATAATGTTGCATGCGTACTTCCACAGACTGTGAAAAGTACTCTTCGAAGGTCTTTATTGAGGATTCCATGAGCGTAAAACTGCTAAGATGTAATTAGAAAATTAGCTGTAATCTAGCCTAAAATTCTATTCAGAAACAGTCCAGCGGAAAGGGAATGAATCAATTTTTTCAGCAGTAATAAAATTTTTTCTTGGGAGGTATTTTTTGAGAATTATAAGCGGGCAGGCAGTAATTGCAAAGTATAGTGCAACTAAATAGAGCCGTGTCCATTTAAGGACACGGTGATAAAAAATATTACTTGATTTCTGCGCTTGCTCCGGCTTCTTCAAGTTTCTTTTTGACTTCTTCTGCTTCTTCCTTGGAAACACCTTCTTTAATAGCTTTAGGAGCAGATTCAACTGCTTCTTTAGCTTCTTTCAATCCTAATCCAGTAATTGAACGGACTTCCTTAATGACGTTGATTTTCTTCTCACCAAAGCTGGTAAGTATTACATCAAATTCAGTTTTTTCTTCAGCAGCGGCTTCAGTGCCCCCACCGCCCGCAGCTGGTGCCGCGACTGCAGCTGCAGCTGCACTGACACCGAATTTTTCTTCCATCTCTTTCACCAGTTCAGACATCTCCAGTACGGACATGTTTGCAATGAAATCAACTACTTGGTCTTTTGTTATATCTGCCATTTTATATCTCAGATAAAGGTTAAAGTCATCCTCCATTTTAGTTAAGGGAGGAATGTGAAAAAAACCGGTTTAGTTATTTGCTATCCCGGATTGCAGCCAAAGTGCGAACAAATTTCGCAGGAACTGCGTTTAGAGTACGAACAAATTGAGTTGCTGGAGCCTGCATAAGGAACAGCAGCTTCACGATGAGCTCTTCTCTTGAAGGTAGTTTGGAAAGTGCTTCCACTTCACTAGTATTGAGGATACTTGTTTTGCTGTCTCCAACAAGTATTCCTACAAGGATTTTTAAATTATCAATATTTTTAGCTGCCTCCGACAATACTTTGGCCTGCACAACCGGATCACCGTCACTATATACTAACGCACGAGTTTGTGTGAACTGATCTGCAAGCTCCGAAAACGGAGTGTCTTCGGCTGCAATACGTGCCAGGGAGTTTTTGAGTACCTTCATTGTGGAAGATGCATCATTCAACTGCTTGCGCAGTTCCACTACCTGATTGGCTTCAATTCCTCGGTAATCAACCAGCACTCCAGCTGACATATTATTAAATATTGATCGAAGCTCGCTAACTTGAGCTTCCTTTTGACTACGTTCCATGGCCCCTTTCCAAATTGATTAAGTTAAAAATGCACTTCTCTGGTGTTTTATACAAGTGCGAAAATTCACATTATTCTCATAGAAAAAGCTAAAACCAATTTCTAAGAAAACTGAAGATTGTAATGTAAAAAATTTGAATAAGACAGTGGAAGGAACACAGCAGAAAATTTCTGTGTCACTCTCGGAGAGGTGTCTCGGCAGGGTATAAATTAAGCCGTTAGGCCCCTACTGTCTCAGACAATCATACTAAAAAAATTATCTTTTATACTGTTTGTGGATCCACTTTAATTCCTGGACCCATAGTTGAACTCAAACTAAAATTTCTCAGATAAATTCCTTTTGAAGATGAAGGTTTCATCCTCTTGACGGTGTCAACCAAAACACTGATATTTTCACAGAGCTTATCTGCATCAAACGAAATTTTCCCAACTGAAGCATGGAGATTACCCAGTTTATCTGCACGAAATTCCACTTGACCGGCTTTGATATTTTTTATGACAGATTCAACCTCAAAAGTTACTGTACCAGTCTTTGGATTTGGCATCAACCCCCTCGGACCAAGAATTTTTCCTATTCGACCAACTACTGCCATCATATCAGGCGTTGCTACCACACGATCGAACTCAAGCCAGCCATCCTGAATTTTTTTGGCAAAATCTTCTCCGCCTACATAATCTGCACCTGCTTCTTGAGCTGCAATTGCCTTTTCTCCCTTGGCAAAAACAAGCACGCGTACTTCCTTACCTAGACCGTTTGGCATAGAACAGGTCCCGCGCACCATTTGTTCTGCTTTACGGGTATCAACTCCAAGCCTTAAGACTACATCTACGCTTTCATCAAATTTAGTTGCTTTGACTTCTTTAAGCAAATTCACTGCTTCAGACAGCATATACACTTGTTCGGATACTACTTTATCTTGAATAAATTTTGCTCGTTTACTTTGTTTACTCATATTTCCTCAGTCAATACGCCCATGCTCCGGGCTGTTCCAGCCACAGACTTCACAGCAGCTTCCAAGTTGTAACAATTCAGGTCAGGCATCTTCTGCTTGGCAATATCCTCTATCTGCGCTTTGCTTAGAGTACCAACTTTTGACTCATGTGGTGTTGCCGAGCCTTTGCTCAGTTTAAGTGCCTTTTTGATCAAAACTGGTGCAGGAGGAGTCTTGGTAATAAAGGTAAACGATCGATCACTGTAAACAGTAATCACCACCGGAATAATGGTATCCTGACCTTGTGTTTGGGCATTGAAGGCTTTACAAAACTCCATGATATTCACTCCATGCTGACCCAATGCAGGACCAATAGGGGGTGATGGATTTGCTTTACCAGCCGGAATCTGAAGTTTGATAAAAGAAGAAATGTCCTTTGCCATAGTTATCTGTCTTATTCTACTACATGTTTTACATTTTCGAACTCCACCTCTACCGGTGTGGGACGACCAAAGATACTAACTAATACCTTTAATTTCCTGCGTTCGAGATTTACCTCATCGATTGTTCCACTGAAATTCCCGAATGAACCTTCTATGATTGTAACTTTCTGTCCGACTGAGAATTCATCCTCAGTCGCTTTTTGCTGAAAACCTTCATTAACCTGGGATCGAATCTCTTCCAGTTCCTTCTCATCTAAAGGTAGAGGTTTTTGTGGAGTTCCACCAATAAATCCGGAAACCCGGTTAACGTCCATCAAAAGGTGCCACAATTCTGGAGTCAACTCCATGTGTATAAGTACATATCCGGGAAAATATTTTTGGTTGACTTTCCTTTTTTTCCCTTCTTTGGTACGAGTTATGTCTTCTGAAGGTATAAATATCTCATCAACCAAATGTCCTATTCCCTTAATTCTTAATTTTTCTCTAATTGTTTGTTCAACACGCCCTTCGTAACCTGAATATGCCTGAAGAATATACCATTTTGCGTTCGGATTTTGTGGTTTTTCTGCTACTTGTGATTCTGTTTCTTCGGTTTGATTTTCAGTTCCCACCGAACTTTCAATATTTTCTACTTTCTCAGTTTCACCAGTATTATCATGCTCTCCAGGATCCGCTTCATTTATTTCCGGAGCATTTTCCTGTACTTCAGGATCTAAATTAGACTCCTCCGGAAGATTCCCCTCTGGATCGCCCAAAATGATTTCCTGTGTTTCCGAATTTTTTTCCTGCTCTTCAAATATCATATCTGTTCCAGTTTGTTCTTCCACCATTTTATCCGGCAATAATCATTTGCATAATGTCTGAAAGACCCAAATCGGCGATTCCCAAATATAGGGCCACAGCAAAAGAGAGACAAACAACCACTGATGTGGACTTTATTGTGGCATCACGTGTCGGCCACTGCACCCGCTTAAATTCTGCAATGACATCTTTAAAAAACTGCCGAATTCTTTTGAACATAATCAGGTTCGCGATTGAATTAGAAACATTCTAAATTAATATTCTTCTGCTGTTCTGCAGTCCAAACCTTTAAGTCAAAGCAGGTGCTGACAATTTTGGCAGGGCAGACAGGGGTCGAACCTGCGACCTTCGGTTTTGGAGACCGATGCTCTACCAACTGAGCTACTGCCCTTTTCGGACGTAAAATAAAGGCAGAAAACGAATTATTTCGTTTCCTTATGTAATGTATGTTTACGATCCCACCTGCAGTATTTACGTACTTCCATACGCTCTGTTTTTAATTTTTTGTTGCGGGAAGTAGTATAATTCCTGCGTTTGCACTCAGTGCATTCCAAGTGGATCGTGTCTCTCATATTTTCATTACCTTAAAAACTACTATAATAAATTGGAGCCTGAGAGCAGGATTGAACTGCCGACCTCTTCCTTACCAAGGAAACGCTCTACCACTGAGCTACCCAGGCTTAAAACTCATACTGTTATAAGCTTTTGAAGCCGTGGTGGGGAGAGAAGGATTCGAACCTTCGAAGGCGTAGCCGTCAGATTTACAGTCTGATCCCGTTGACCGCTTGGGTATCTCCCCATGCTGGAGCTGGCAATAGGACTTGAACCTACAACCTGCTGATTACAAATCAGCTGCTCTACCAGTTGAGCTATGCCAGCATGAGTTAAACAGTTAATTATGTAATACCACTTGATATTTGTCAATATAAAACATAAATTATCTGTTTTTACCACATTAAAAATGCGGGCAAAATGTAATCAGGATACTTGAAAAATAAACAGTAATTAAATTATGCGGCGGCCAAATAGATTTTAGAATCAGCTGATTTTTTCCGGTCAGGAAGTTTAATATCGTGATTTTTGCTGAATTGATAATCTTGAAAAACTTCTTCAGCGCTAAGAAGTTGATACTTCCCATCCTCAAGTATATGAGTTGTATCTTTCAGGCGGTAAACATAGTGGCCGCATGTCCAGATTTTAAATTTACGAAATTGTGTGCAGAGGCATGTTTTGTCCTGCACAGAAATATTTTCCGGATTTTTCTCCAGTTCCCGGTTGTAGGCATCCACATACTGGCAGTGACCTTTACTATCCAGAATATAACCGAAAGCTTCACAATTTGGCCGGATTCCTGAACCGATTCCTGGAGATTCCCGAAGCATCCGCATTGGGTAACCGGTTGGAGAAATAGTGTTAACAACAATATCATCCTCAACTGCTTCAAGGTAATGATGTTTTGTTTTTTCCGGTAATCCGCACTCATGAGTAACCGTAAAGCGTGTTGCCACCTGAACAGCAGAAGATCCGGATTCTAAAAATTCCACTGCATCAGTTCCGGTAAAAACGCCGCCGGCAGGAACAACAGGTATATTTAATTCGTTTTCTTTTAAAAATACTAAAACATCATTGACAATTGTTTTAAGATCATACTCCTGCCAATCATCTGCACCAAAACCTAGATGTCCTCCGGCCAACGGTCCTTCAACCGTTATATAATCCGGAAGACGCTTGTATTTTGCTGCTCTCTTGAGAAAAGGACGTAAAGCTCTTGCTGAAGACACAATGATGCCAATCAAAACGTCATGAAAACGAGGGTGGTCCTTCATAAGCTCCATTGAGCCTAAATGAAGTCCTGCACTCAAGGTTATACCCTCAATACCTGAATCCATTGCTGCAAGCAATCGAGCTTGTAGAGTGTCACGAGGACTGTTCATGGTAAGCTTTTCCATGCAGTTGATAAAAATCGCTCCGACTCCTTTTTTTGATTCCATTGTACGGCTCACAAAAAGACGTTGGGCTTCGGCCAGTCTTTCCAAGTCAAACTTCACTGCAGATTTGTCCGTATTGCCGATATTGTATTTGTATTTCTTTTGTTTCTCCTGCACAAATTTCGTTTTAAAACGACGGTCTGAAACAGTAGGTACCATTGCATCGGAGATGTGACCAATTCCCCCCAAACGTGCTGCTTCCAGAGCAAGTTCTGCAGTAGAGATATCAACCCCCATCCCACCCACGATTATAGGCACATATTCCCGTCCTCCAAGTTTCAAGCGGAAATCATCCATGGCTTTGCTCATATCATGCTCACTATTCTTAGGGTTTGCTTATTAAAAAATATTATTCAGTATTTTTCAATTGGCCATAATCGAATAACCACAATCTACGTAGATCACTTGTCCTGTAATCCCCGATGAGGCTTCACTTGCTAAAAATACAGCAGTTTGCGCTACTTCACTCTGTGTTGCAGTGCGTTTCATGGCCGAATGCTCGCCGGCAACACGCATCAATTCAGGAAAATCTTTAATTCCGGCAGAAGACAAAGTCCTTATTGCCCCGGGAGATATCACATTTACACGAATATTATCCGGACCTACTTCCTTTGCCAGATAGCGGGATGAAGCTTCCAAAGAAGCTTTTGCCGGTCCCATCACATGATAATGTGGAACAGCCAGCATGGACCCAATAAAACTCATGCTGATTATACTGCCACCCCCACGTTTTCTCATCATGGGGATAACTCCCTCCGCAAGAGGCAGCAAAGAGAATGCACTGATTTCATGAGCTCTGGCAAAACCATTTCGGCTGGTACTTGAAAAGTCGACTTTCAGGTCTTTTTGATCTGCAAAAGCTAAACTGTGAATCAAAAAATCCATTTCACCCCAATGATTGTTTAATGCTCCAATTAATGACTGAATCGAATTATCATCTGCAACATCACATTCCTGAATCAGGGTCGCATTTACTTTTTCTCCAAGTTTTTTGACATTTGCTTCAAAACGACCTTTTGGATCACCAAGAAAAGTCAGTGCCAACTCTGCACCTTGTTGATGGCAATGCTCGGCAACTGACCATGCAATACTGCGTTGATTACCAACTCCAAGAATAACACCTCTTTTCCCTGTTAAATCATTCATCTTTCCAATCCTGAGTTTTATATTTTTGTATGAAATATTTTTAAGAATTCTATATTTCTAATTTAAGTTTAATTTTCAGTCCTTTGAGTCAAGACAGAACCGACCGACAGCCTGGCCTAAACAAATCTTTTGTTCCACCTGCAATTCTCCCAGTTCTATCTGTCCGGGAGGAAACAGGCAGATTACCGTAGAACCCAATTCAAACAAACCGAGCTCTTCTCCCCGATTGACATGAAAAGGAAACTCCAGCACAACCTGTTGATTTTTAGCACTGGACTTGTTTGAAACCAAATTATGGTAACAAACTCGAATGCGTCCTACCACAGTAGCACCAACTTTTACAAGCGCACATTCACCCTTGTCCGTTTTTATAAAGGTGGTTAGACGTTCGTTCCTGGCAAAAAGGCCTGGGACGTGGTGTATCCCTAATGGGCTGACTGTCCACAAATCACCCGGAATGTAAGAGAATTCATGTACCTCACCTTCCACCATGCTGTGAACACGGTGGTAATTGTGCGGGGCTAAATAAATGGTTATGAATACTCCGCCATCATATTGTTCGGTTCGCTTTGGATCTTCAAATAAGTCTGCTAACCTGTACTCGAGTCCTTTTGCTTGAATCAGGCGTCCATCATTAATGGTCCCGAATTCACCAATAAATCCATCTACCGGACTAAGTATTACATCCGGATCCGGATCAATTGTCCTTGCGTCCGGAAGCAGGTTCCGGGTAAAAAATTCATTAAAGGTACGGAACTCTGAAATCGGCTGCGCTGCCTCAGTCAGGTCAACTCCATATTTCCATGAAAACAATTTGATTAATGGAGTTAACAAAGGACGTGGAATTCTAGCATCCGCCACAATCCCGCAAAGTCTGCTAAAAAGATTGCGGGGCAAAATCCACATAAAATAATATGCCGGAGGGTGACCAAATCCCGGTATTGCCATCAGCCCCCGACTGGCTCAACTTTAGACTTATTTTGTCCCAATAGATCCATGATATACGAACCCTCGACTGTCTCCTCTTTCATCAAAACTTCAACTATTTTGTGTAAAACATCGATATTATCCCTGAGAAGTTTCTTGGCTTTTTCATCGTGAAATTTAATAGTTTTGCGCATTTCCTTGTCAATCTCTGAAGCCGTCTTTTCACTGTACTCACGATCTTTGCCGATATTACGACCAAGGACGTTTTGTTGGTTGTCACTCCCAAAAACAATCGGGCCAAATGATTTATTCATACCCCAGCGGCAAATCATATTTCTAATTGTATCCGTTGCCTGCTGGATGTCATTGCTTGCTCCGGTAGTAACTTCATCAAAAATAATTTCCTCTGCTGCACGTCCACCCATCGCAATGGTTATGCGGTTGTTCAGAAATTCAAGATCATATGAGTGATTATCCTTTTCCGGTAAATATGCAGTCATTCCCAGAGCTCTTCCTCGAGGCACAATTGTTACTTTGTGTATTGGATCAGATTTCGGGAGAAGGGCCGAAACGAGTGCATGTCCAGCCTCATGGTATGCAGTATTGCGCTTCTCTTTTTCAGACATGACCATCGATCGACGTTCAGTACCCATCAGAACCTTGTCACGTGCCCACTCAAAATCCGCCAAATTCAACTCTGTCTTGTTGTTGCGTGCACCTCCCAGTGCGGCTTCATTAATCAGGTTTTTTAAATCTGCACCTGAAAATCCTGGAGTACCACGAGCAATAATACTCATATCAACTCCATCTGCCATTTGCACTTTTTTAGCATGGATTTTCAGAATTTCCTCTCTACCTTTTACATCAGGTAAAGGAATGGTCACTTGCCGGTCAAAACGTCCAGGACGCAACAGTGCAGGATCCAGTACATCCGGACGGTTTGTTGCGGCAATTACGATTATTCCTTCCATACCATCGAAACCATCCATTTCAACCAGCAATTGGTTGAGGGTCTGTTCCCGCTCATCATTTCCACCGCCCATTCCCGAACCCCGGCTCCCGCCAACAGCATCTATTTCGTCAATGAAAATTATACACGGTGCGTTTTGTCGACCTTGTTCAAACATATCACGGACCCTGCTGGCACCAACACCTACAAACATTTCCACAAAATCAGAACCACTCATACTGAAAAAAGGGACTTCTGCCTCACCGGCAACAGCCTTTGCCAGCAAGGTTTTTCCTGTACCTGGTGATCCGGACATCAACATACCTTTGGGGATTCTTCCTCCGAGCTTTCGGAATTTGGCCGGGTCTTTCAGGAATTCAACCGTTTCTCTCAGATCGTCTTTTGCTTCTTCGATTCCAGCAACGTCATCAAAAGTCACTTTCATTTCATCAGGTTCCATCTTTTTGGCACGACTACGTCCTATAGAAAACAATCCTCCTCCAGTTCCTCCCGACTGCATTCTCCGCATCAGTACCATCCAAATCCCAAAAATTAAAATGAACGGTCCCCAATTAATTAAAATGCTCAAATACCATGGAAGACTTTTTTCCGGCACATAATTGATAGGGATTTGATAAAGTCGAAGGAAGTCGATTACACTTGGGTCTTCAGCCGGAATATAGGTGCGGTAACCCAGTCCTCCCTGAGTGAATCCCTCAATTAAGGAATCTCCTACAATCTGTGCATTAACCACATCACCCGCAGCAACAAGTGCTTTGAAATCGCTGTAAATCAATTCCTGAGAACGCTGAGGACCGGATGCAATATCCCCGCTATTGAACATTCTTGCCAAAAAAAATGCCAACACCACAAAACTGAGGATAATCAGGATATTCTCTCTTTTCATACTAAAAATACCTCTGCAAAAAAAGACTGAAGTTTTAGAAGATCGTAAATAACAGATACACCTAGAACCACAAAAATAAAATTATTTTATAAAAAACAATGTTTAACTGTACATGATAACATACAACTGGTCATACAGTTAAGTAAATTTTTAGATACTCAATATCATTTCAAACATTATTTTATGAATCATTTTATCCTTTTTTCACAATTAAAACGATTTTTACATGAATCTTCACGCACATTAAAGTTAGGTCTACCGGTAATCATAGCACAATTGTTACTGACTTTGATGCAGTTTGTGGACACAGTAATGGCCGGACACGTCAGTT
>Ga0206686_1000403_pt1 | contig 12410 bp, 7 predicted proteins | sample M250012015metaG_FD_155447 | JGI IMG/M metagenome (GOLD analysis project Ga0206686, IMG submission 155447) | Ammonia-oxidizing marine archaeal communities from Monterey Bay, California, United States - M2 500m 12015 | ecosystem: Environmental > Aquatic > Marine > Intertidal zone | place: USA... | reverse complement strand
GTTTCCATCAATCCATGTGTATGAGTCACAGAATACCTGCGTATCCGTACCAGCTACAGAATTATTAATGGTCAAATCAAGAGTGACAGTACTGTCACATCCTGAAGCATTTGTAAGTAGCCATGTAGCAGAGTTGTTACTTGAGTTATATGTATTTCCATCAATCCATGCATAGAAATCACATGCAGTTTGAGTATCTGTTCCAGTATTAGAATTGGTAATCATCAAATCAAGAGTTACCGTACTATCACATCCTGCAGTATTTGTGAGAACATGAGTAGCTGTGTTGTTGCTTGAGGTATAGGTGTTCCCATCTATCCATGTATAGGAATCACATACAGTTTGAGTATCTGATCCTGTTGTAGTGTTGTTAATGGTAAGGTCTAGTGTTACCAACGAATCACAGCCATTTGCTGCACCTGCGGGGATGTTAAAAGTCGCTGTATTGTTATTTGCTGAATACGTATTTCCATCAATCCAGGTGTATGTATCACATGCAGTTTGCGTATCTGTTCCTGCTACTGAATTGGTAATGGTCAAATCCAGAGTAACAATGGAATCACAGCCATTTGCTGCACCTGCGGGGATGTTAAAAGTCGCTGTATTGTTATTTGCTGAATACGTATTTCCATCAATCCAGGTGTATGTACCACAAGCGGATTGCGTGTCTGTTCCTGTTACTGAATTGGTAATGGTCAAATCCAAAGTTACAAGTGAATCACAGCCATTTGCTGCGCCGCCTGCAATATTAAATGTGGCAGTATTATTACTCACGTTATAGGTGTTTCCATCAATCCAGGTGTATGCACCACAAGCGGATTGCGTGTCTGTTCCATTAATAGTTTGATTATTTGAACTGATAATGGATTGAATAGTATCAATACATCCAATTGATGATTCAACAATGCAATTATATGTACCTGAGCATAAATTTGTAGCAGTGGAATTCGTCTGTCCTAAAGGATTAAAACCACTATCATACCATGCATATGTGTAACCTGGAATGCTTCCTGAGGCATCAATTGAAATAGAACCATCACATACACAAGACGCATCGCTTGATGAGTTTAAATTTAATGTTAATACAGTTAAAGGCTGGCACTCATTATTAAATTGATTTATATACGCAGAATTTAAAACAGAGTTTGAGGATCCTGGAGTTTGATCATTAGAACCACATGCTGCAATATCCCCTGCACACCCCTGTGACCAATTTGATTGTATACTTGGATTCCCGCCATTGAAGTAAAAAACATCATCAGTTCCTGCACCTGCAAAATAGATAGTTCCATTTAGTGAAACGTCTCCGTAGCATAAAGAAAAGACCTCACACCCGGATAAATCAACAAGTCGAACACAATCTCCTCCATTTCTCATTCCCATTCTGAACCAAAGTCCGCCCGGATTCCATCCTATTGCGGGGTAATCGCACGCAACTGCTCCTGGAGTGTTTACATTATTATCAAATAGGGTAGTGTTGTTAATTGGAATAACAAGTGTGCAATTCCCGTCAATCATTGATAAATCGTCAGGAGGTAAGCTTGGATTCGGATCAGAATTATCATAAATAGTAATAATAGTGCCTAAAGGCACGCAAGACCAGAATGCGTCATTGGAAAACCGATTACATCCGCTTGCTATTCCATTTGAACCATGATATCCATTATTGTCATCAATTATCCATCCTCGAATATCCACACAGGGAATGGTTAAATTAACACAGTCGTATGTAGCACCTGGATCAACAACAATAAATTCTATATACTCCTTTGTTCCAGAAGGGCCATTGGAAAATTCATTTATAGTAAGTGTTTGAGAATGCCCTACACTAAAAAAAGTAATATAAAAAGACAGTAGTATTATTCTTTTTAATAAGAAGGTGAATTTTATAGTCACAATAAAATGAGTAAACAGTTCAGTAGATTCAAAGTTAAAAAAAGTATTTTTCAATCGAAAAATTAAAACATTATTTATTAACGATTTAATAAAGTTAGAATCAAATCAATAATTATATTTATTTTCGACGCTTATATGAAGTGTATAGGGGTTCTTTTAATAGTCTTTTTATGTGATTATAGTTGCATCAGTCAATACAATCCTCAAAATGGTGTGAAGGAATCAAAAAGTGATATTACTTATATTGCAAATGCACACATTTACGCTTCATCATCATTGGAATACGAAGATGCTTGCATGATTATCCAGCATGGTGAAATCGTAAAAATTGGAAAAAAACTAAGAATTCCGAAGGGGGCTATAGTAATTGATATGAAGGGAAGAACTATTCTTCCTGCATTTATAGAGCTTAATTCCAGCGTTGGTATTCCCGAAGATAAAAAGAAAGAAGTTAAATCGTTTAGGCCTCAATTGGAATCAAGTAAAACAGGTTCCTATTACTGGAATGAGGCCATTCATCCTGAAATAAATTCAAGTGAGCTCTATCAAAAAAACTTAAAAGAGCTGAATTTATTGAATGAAAAGGGCTTTGGATTTGTTGTTTCGCATAAATCTGATGGGATAGCAAGAGGTTCGGGGGTTCTTCTTTCAGCCCATGGAGAAAATCTGTCGAAAGATATTTTAACTCCAGAGATTGCTTCATTTTATTCATTAAATAAGGGTTCTTCAAGACAGACTTATCCATCATCTCAAATGGGGTCTATTGCTCTTTTAAGACAATCTTTATATGACTTTAGGTATTACTTAGAGTCAGAAAGGTGCTTTACGGACCTTTCTATGGAGTCTTGGGAAAAACAAATGGAGCTCCCCAAATTTATAGAAACAAAAGATAAATGGGAGATATTGCGAGCAGCAAAAATAGGGAAAGAGTTTGCTTTTGATTTTATGTATTTTGGTTCTGGCAATGAGTACGAATGTGCGAATTCCTTAAAAGATCTAGATGCCAAAATTATACTTCCAATTAATTTCCCTAAAGCATTTGATGTTTCAGATCCCTACATTTCGAGATTAATTCCACTAAGTCAGCTTAAACACTGGGAACTTGCTCCTTATAATTTTTCTATTCTTTCAAATAATGAAATGACATTGGCAATATCATCCATGGGTATAAAAAGTGCGGCAGAATTTTGGAGTAATATTCGTAAAATAATACAAACTGGAGTAACAAAGAATGAAGTGCTGAAATCATTAACGGAAATCCCAGCTGATTTTTTGGGTCAGCAATCGCATATGGGTTCTCTTGAAAAAAACAAATTGGCAAGCTTTTCAGTTTTTAATACTGATCCTTTTATTGATGGAGAGGCAAAAGTGAATGAGGTATGGTTAATGGGGCAAAGAAAAGTAATATCACCTTATCAAAGAATATCTGTATTGGGCAGCTATAATATAAACCTAGGTGATTCTGAATTGTTATTGGATGTATCCGGAACGAAGAATCGATTAAGTGCATTTGTGTATGAATACAGTGAGAATCATAAAAAAGTGGATTCTACTAAAAAGAAAGTGGTCCTTAAAATAGATGGTAATGATATTACACTTACTATAAATAGAAAGGACACTCTCGGACTATATTCTGAGGTAATGCATGGAAAAGTCACTGATAATGGCGGTGTAATGGAAGGGGATATGGTTCTAAAGAACGGTCTCTGGAGAAAATGGAATGCCATACGCATAAAAGAGTTAGACAGCAAGGAAAAGGAGAATGAATCTGATTCAATACAGGTGGGAAAATGTTGGTTTCCAAATCTTGCCTATGGATTGGATAGTTGTGCTGCAGAACAGCCAATTTTAATAAGGAATGCTACTGTATGGACGAATGAAAAAGAGGGAATTCTTCTAAAAACAGATGTCCTTGTTGAGAATGGGATAATTAGTGAAATAGGGGAGTCCTTAAAGTCGAATAGTTCGAATATTAAAGAAATTGACGGATCAGGAATGCATTTGACCTCTGGAATTATTGATGAACATTCTCATATTGCCATATCCAAAGGAGTGAACGAAAGCGGACAGGCCGTATCAGCAGAGGTTAGCATTGGAGATGTGGTGAATCCTGATGATATTAATATCTATAGGCAGCTTAGTGGAGGAGTAACCTGTTCGCAGCTACTACACGGGTCATCAAATCCAATTGGCGGACAATCTGCTATTGTGAAATTAAAGTGGGGAACCACACCAAAGGATATGTTGGTTGACGACGCATCAGGCTTTATTAAATTTGCATTAGGAGAAAATGTGAAACAATCAAATTGGGGAAATTTCAATACGATTCGATTTCCGCAGACACGAATGGGAGTTGAACAACTGTTTTATGATGGATTTCATCGGGCTAAAAATTATAAAAAGGAATGGGACGGCTATCGTAAAAAGGAAGATAAAAAAGACGTAAAAGTACCGCGTATTGATCTGGAGCTGGAAGCCTTGTTAGAAATAATAGAATCTAAACGATTTATTACCTGTCATTCGTATGTTCAATCAGAAATCAACATGCTAATGCACGTGGCTGATTCCATAGGTTTTAAGGTGAACACGTTTACTCATATTCTGGAAGGCTACAAGGTGGCTGATAAAATGAAAAATCATGGAGCAGGTGGATCTACATTTTCAGATTGGTGGGCATATAAATACGAGGTCAATGATGCCATACCTTACAATGCCAGCTTAATGCATGATAATGGTGTGGTAGTGGCAATTAATTCAGATGACGCGGAAATGGGAAGGCGTCTGAATCAAGAAGCAGCGAAAGGTGTAAAATATGGTGGAATGCCTCAGGAAGAAGCGTGGAAAATGGTTACGTTGAATCCGGCTATTCTTCTTCATTTAGATCATCAAATGGGCAGTATAAAGATTGGCAAAGATGCAGACCTTGTTTTGTGGTCTGATAACCCACTTAGCATTAAGGCAAAGGTGAATAAAACGATTATCGAAGGAGCTATATATTACGATGCGGCTCAAAAAACAGAATTAGAGAATAGAAACAGGTTGGAGAGAGCACGAATTATTCAGAAAATGCTTCTTGAAAAGGAAACTGGGAAGCCTCTGGCTAAGTTTAAATACAAAAAGGAGAGGTTCTTTCATTGCGATTCTGTAGGTGAAGAAGGTGATTTAAAAACTAATATGCATTAATTATGAGAATATGTAGTGTGTTCTTTATTGTTTTTTCGTTAGGGTATTCGTATTCACAAAAAACTCTTTTAAAAGGAGCCAAAATACATATAGGTAATGGCAATGTTATTGAGGAAGGTCTTTTGGGAATAGATAATGATAGGATTATACTTGTTAAAAACGTGTTGGTATCAAGTATTATAGCTTCCGATTGGGATACGGTTATTGATGTAAAAGGAAGTCACATTTATCCGGGGTTTGTTGCCGCAAATAACACCCTGGGGCTAACAGAAATTGATGCAGTTAGGGCAACAAGAGATTTTGATGAGGTGGGAGAGTTTAATCCACATATAAGAAGTCAAATAGCTTTTAATGCGGAGTCTAAAGTTGCTCAAACAGTCAGAACGAATGGTGTCCTCATTACACAGGCCACACCCAGAGGTGGGATAATTTCTGGGACTTCATCTGTAATGAGCTTGTTTGGGTGGAATTGGGAAGATGCCACATTGCTAAAAGACGATGGAATTCATGTGAACTGGCCTAGAAGTACTCAGGGTGGTGGCTGGTGGGCAGAACCTAAGCCCAAAACAAGAAATAAAAATTATCAAACGGAAAAAGCAAAATTGAGAGAGTTCTTTATTTTGGCAAAAGGGTATTCAGAATCTAAGAATCCACCATTTGATCAAAGGTTAGAATCAATGCGGAACTGTTTTAACGGGAAGTACAGAATTTATTTCCATGCCAATGAATTGCAGCAGATCCACGATATTATTGATCTGGTTACCGAATTTCAAATCAAATACCCAGTATTAGTTGGGGGTTATGATGCTCATTTAGTTGGCAGGAAACTTTTGGATTCAAAAATGCCTGTAATGCTGAAGAGAATACATAGCTTGCCACAAATAGAAGATGAACCAACAGATTTACCCTATAAATCGGCTTATTTTTTACATGAACAGGGGATTCAGTTTTGCATACAGGGAGCAGGAGATATGGAAGCAATGAATTCAAGAAATCTACCTTTTTTAGCGGGTACAGCTATGGCATATGGCTTAAGTGAAGAGGAAGCGGTTAGGGCCATTTCATTGAGTCCATGCGAGATTATGGGGCTAAATCAGGATTACGGTTCTCTTGAAGTAGGCAAAAAAGCGACATTTTTTGTTTCTGCTGGCAATGCGCTTGATATGATAAGTAACGATGTAACGATGTTATTTTTTGATGGGCAACCCAAGTCCACATCAAACTTCCAAAAAGAGCTGTATCTTAGGTACAAACATAAGTATGAAGGAGAATAATCTCCATTGTCGAGAACTTAGCCGTGAATGGTTTCCGATTTGCCGTATCGTATCATGAGCTGAGCTTCAAAATTCAAAAATTCTTCCCACCTTTTTTCTACGAGTGCTTCACCACCATATTTTTTGGCAAAATTCAAAAAGGTAATGTAATGACGCGCCTCACTTTCCATAAGCATCCTGTAAAATGATTTTAAGTCCTCTTCTTTAAGCTCTTCAGATAGAATTTTAAACCGCTCACAGCTCCTTGCCTCAATCATTGCGGCAAATAACATTTGATTTACAAAATGACCTTGTCGGGAACCATTGTTTTGATGTTGTTTTAAATAATTTGACAGGTCATGTACATAGGGGTCCTTTCTTTCGAATCCAAGTTCAAAGCCTCGATCTATAATTTTGTCATGAACCATTTTAAAATGTTCCATTTCCTCCTGACAAATTTGAATCATCGATTCAACTAAATCTGGGTATTGCGGAAACTGAACAATAATTGAAATCGCATTGCTTGCCGCTTTTTGTTCGCAAAAAGCATGGTCACTCAAAATTTCTTCTAAATTTTTTTCTGCAATACAGACCCATCTTGGGTCTGTTGCCATCTTTAGTCCCAGCATTATTTTTTCTTTTCACAAAATTACATTATAATTCAGTAATCAGTATTTGAACATCTAACTTGAAATAACAAGTAGACACTTTTGTTCTTTTTGTATATTTGAATCTCAATAAAAAAAATGACTAAAATCGCTCAGAATAAGACAAATCACATTATAGAAGAAACTGTTCTTAAAAAAGCATTTGAGTACATGTGTACAGCCAAAACTCTTGCGGAAAAATATGAAGCGAATAAGGAGGTGACGGCAAAGTATGTTCATGCCACATCAAGAGGCCATGAGGCTATTCAAATTGCCATCGGAATGCAACTGAAGCCTAACGATTGGGTTTCTCCATACTATAGGGATGATTCTATTCTTCTGTCAATAGGAATGACGCCTTATGAGCTAATGCTCCAGGTTTTTGCCAAAAAGGATGACCCGTTTTCAGGAGGACGTACATATTATTCACATCCTTCATTAAATCGTGACGACTTACCTAAGATTATTCACCAGTCTTCTGCAACAGGTATGCAGGCTATTCCTACTACAGGGATTGCCATGGGAATACAGTATATGGAAAATGAAGGCCTTAAAACTCCTGAAGGAGAAAGCCCACTGGTGGTATGTTCTTTAGGGGATGCTTCGTGCACTGAGGGGGAGGTTTCAGAAGCTTTTCAAATGGCGGCTTTAAAGCAATATCCTATGGTGTTTCTGGTTCAGGACAATGAATGGGATATTTCAGCTAATGCTGAAGAGACAAGGGCTCAGGATATAAGTGAGTATGCTAAAGGATTTAAGGGTATAGAAGTAAGAACGATAGACGGAAGTGATTTTGAGGAATCATACATAACTGTACAGGAAGTCTTTGAAATTATTCGCAAAGAAAGAAGGCCATTCATTATTCACGCGAAAGTTCCTCTTTTAGGACATCATACTTCTGGTGTGCGCATGGAATGGTATAGAAACGACCTCGAAGAAGCGCAGAAAAAAGATCCATATCCAAAACTGAAAAACCTTATGAAGTCATATGGGGTTTCGCTTTCAGAGGTAATCAATACGGAATTTCGAATTAAGAACGAAGTAGATTCAGAATACGAAAAAGCCATAAATGCGGAAGATCCATCTAAAGAGAGTATTCAGGATTTTATTTTCGCGCCTACCGATATTATAGAAGAAAAAGGAGAAAGATCTCCAAAAGGGAAAAAGAAAACAGTCATGGTCGACTCTGCACTATTTGCAGTGAGGGAAATCATGCATAAACATCCGGAGGCTTTATTATATGGGCAGGATGTAGGCGGAAGACTAGGAGGGGTTTTTAGAGAAGCAGCAACTTTGGCACAGACATTTGGTGATAACAGAGTCTTTAATACGCCTATTCAGGAGGCCTTTATCGTTGGGTCCACAGTAGGAATGTCAGCAGTTGGATTAAGGCCAATTGTTGAGGTGCAATTTGCAGATTATATATGGCCAGGTTTAAATCAATTGTTTACCGAGGTGTCACGTTCTTATTATTTATCTAATGGGAAGTGGCCTGTCAGTTGTGTTATTCGGGTTCCAATTGGTGCTTATGGATCGGGAGGACCATACCATTCTTCAAGTGTTGAATCTGTTCTAACGAATATAAGAGGCATAAAAGTGGTTTACCCTTCAAATGGTGCCGATTTAAAAGGATTAATGAAATCAGCTTATTATGACCCGAATCCGGTGGTTCTACTGGAGCATAAAGGCTTGTACTGGTCTAAAATTCCAGGAACTGAAAACGCTATGTCGATTGAGCCTAGCGAAGATTACATTATACCCATAGGAAAAGCCAGAACTGTTAAGAAAGCGGACCCAAAATTCACCAATACCGGGCAGAGCCTTGCAATTATATCCTATGGAATGGGAATATATTGGTCACTTGAGGCAATGAAAGGCTTTCCGGGACAGATTGAATTACTGGACCTTAGGAGCTTAAATCCTCTGGATCATGATGCAATGAATCAACTCTGTCAAAAACACGGACGTGTTGTTATTGTGACCGAAGAATCCATTGAATGTTCATTTGCTCTGGGTCTTGCTGGCAGATTGCAAAGAGATAATTTTAAATTCCTGGATGCTCCTATACAAATAGTGGGATCTGTGGACACTCCGGCAATACCATTAAATTCTGATTTGGAATCAGCTCTTTTACCTAATGCCGAAAAGGTAGGCATAGTCATAAACGAATTACTTAATTTTTAATTAATGACAATTAAAGAAACAATACAAGAAGTGGAGGAATTCCATAAGTCGTTTGGAATTGAAAACAATTATGAACCGACAGCAAACCTTTCGGAAACAGAATTAAAGCTGCGTCACCGACTTATGGCTGAAGAAAACGAGGAGTATCTTGAAGCGGCAAGCAATGGGGATATTGTAGAGATTGCAGATGCGCTTGGGGATCAATTATATATTTTATGCGGTACGATCTTAAAACATGGACTTCAGGATAAAATAATGGATGTTTTCAAGGAAATTCAACGTTCAAATATGAGTAAACTGGACAAAAATGGCAATCCTATTTATCGGGAGGACGGTAAAGTCATGAAATCTGAACTGTACTTCAAACCAGATATTAAGTCGATTCTCGATTTGACTTGAGTTATCCACGATTTGTTCTTTATTTCTTTTAAGGTTCTATACAATTTAAAAGGAAAACTAAAATAGTTTTGAACTATGAACGATATTTCCTTTTATTTTACTTCTGTTACACCGAATGAGAAAATATATAAGGAAGACCAGATAGGTCATTCAATAGAATCGTTCACAAATGAATTCCCCAAAATCACGGCAGGTTCCATTGCCATTCTATACGTGCCAGAATACAGGGGCCATATAGACGAAGAAATTAAGGGGGAATCTTCGGATTTTCGTTCATGGCTCTATAATTTGAACAAAAGCAAGAATTGGAAGCATACGATATATGATTTAGGAGATGTTTTACCAGGAAAAGAGCTGAAGGATACCTATTTCGCATTGTCAAATGTGGTTGCAGAATTAATCAAGAACAATGTTATACCTGTTGTCATTGGAGGTTCTCAGGATTTAATCATGGGAGTTTATGAGGCATATGAAAAACTGGAGCAACTTGTGAATATATGTTCTGTAGACTATAGTCTTGACCTCGGTGATACCGAGCAACAGGCTGACTCCCATTCGTATTTAACCCCTTTAATGCTAAAAAGGCCTTGTTACTTATTTAATCATGCAAATATTGGACTTCAGCTCCCTTATGCCCGTCCAAATGATTTAAAACTCTTCGAAAAACTGTTATTTGATATTTGCAGGTTAGGAGAATTTAATGCGGACTTCAGGAAAGCAGAACCTCATTTAAGAAATGCAGATATTATTAATATTGATTTTAATTCAATAAAAGCCTCAGAAGTATTTTCGCATCATTCAAATCCTAATGGCTTTTATGCAGAGCAAATATGCCAAATTGCAAAATATGCCGGCATATCGGATAAAGTAAATTGTCTTGGAATTTTTAATTATGCTCAAATCAATTCTATTTCTGATAAATTGCTATCCGAAATCATCTGGTACTTTATAGATGGTTTCCAATCACGCTGGGGCGATTTTCCAATTGGTAGCAAAGCAGAGTATAAAAAATTTACGGTGGTTCTTGAAAACGGAAATTATTCTATTTCCTTCTATAAAAGCAACAAATCTGACCGATGGTGGATGGAGGTGCCATATCCCCCAAAATCAGGTAAAAAATATGAGAGACATCACCTTGTTCCATGCAATAAAGAAGATTATGATATGGCAATGAAGAATGAAATGCCTAACTTGTGGTGGAAAACCTATCAAAAACTAAGTTAATATTGAGGTTAAGAAAACATCTAATTTGTTTTTATTATCGAGAAAATTATTTATTTTAGCGTCTTTAAATGGTGCCATGTTTTAAATATGACTCATTGTTTGTGTTAAATAAACCATATGCTACTTAGAAAATGCTGTATTAGCGTCTTATTTGTAATTTTTACTGCGTCTGTTTCGGCTCAGCAAGATAAATTAATTACGCATTTTATTTATGATAAGATGAGTATTAATCCTGGTAAAACAGGAATGGGGATGTTAAACACTATATGTGCCACATCATTGTATAGGAATCAATGGGACAAGGTGAGTGGTGCACCAAATTCTGCTGTTTTAAATATTGAAGCAGATCTTAGTCGTTTTTTTCCTGGTGGAATTGGTTTGGCTTTTTATCATGATGCCATAGGTTTTTCTCGTCAAAACAACGTGATATTGAATTATTCATATCCAATAACCATTGGTAGCGGTACTCTTGGTTTGGGCATAGGAGTAGGAATTATGAACTATGGAATGGATCCTTTATGGGTTCCTCCTACATCTAACCCTGACAATTCGTTACCTATCGGATTCGCTGCGACGAATTTAGATGTGAATTTTGGAGCCTATTACAATGGAAAGGATTTTTATGCTGGGATTTCTTCTACACATTTAACAGAGACCTTATTAAAACAATCCGTAAATAATTTTGATCATACCTATCAAACTGCTAGGCATTATTATTTAATGGGGGGCAAGAAATTTCAGGACATTTTGGGAGGAACTATAGATGCACAGGTATTAATGAGAACGGATATGGTAAAATTTTCAGCTGATATTAACGCTCGATATATTTACGATTTTGGAAATTCAAAAGTAGGGTATGGAGGAATGACGATTCGCTCATCAGACGGAATTGCCTTAATGTTTGGATATACCCCTTTGGAGAACCTGACTGTGGGTTATTCCTACGATTTGACATTGTTTAATAAACTAGCTAGTATTTCAAGAGGATCACACGAGCTTCTCGTGAGATATTGCTATAATATACCAGAACCACCTAAACAGAATGCAAGGCATCCTAGGTGGCTCTAAAAATTATTGTAACTATTTGAATAGTTCTTACGTTATAACCAAACTGAAACCTATAGCAAATGTTAATTTGGGAAACGTTGAACCAAAAAATATAAAATGAAGAAGTTATTTTGTTTAATTGCTTTGCTTTCTGTTTTCTACTCATGTAATGAGGTGGAAGGAAATCTAGTAGGAGTAAAAGGAAGAGACGTTTTTTATCCGGACATATTAGGTCCTGGTAATTTGCCAATAGGAATGGCATACATTCCTTCTGGTGCTTATCAGTCTGGTGAAGATGATGAGGATATAATGGGTCTTCATACAGCACGGAAAAAAACGCGATCCGTTCAGGCTTTCTATATGGATCAAACGGAAATTTCAAATAACGAGTATAGACAATTTGTTCATTGGGTAAGAGATTCAATTGCTCGAGAGAAGCTGTATCGTAGAAGCTACGGGATGGATGCGGAACAATGGGTTCAGATTCCTGATGACTTTTGGATGAGGTTAGGTCCATACGGCAAAATTTTTGATGCAGGTTCAGATGTTCAAGGGGGTAATACACCTTTCGAACTGT
>Ga0206686_1000400_pt1 | contig 12469 bp, 10 predicted proteins | sample M250012015metaG_FD_155447 | JGI IMG/M metagenome (GOLD analysis project Ga0206686, IMG submission 155447) | Ammonia-oxidizing marine archaeal communities from Monterey Bay, California, United States - M2 500m 12015 | ecosystem: Environmental > Aquatic > Marine > Intertidal zone | place: USA... | reverse complement strand
ATCTAAATCAACAGAAAAAGCTCCATTGAATTTCCATGTAGCAGATCCTGTGCTATCAGAACTTATTTGAGTCATAAACTCATCAACTGAAAGTACATTGCCATTTCTCCAATAAAATTTAGCAGTATCAGAAAGCATTGCTCTTACACCTTCCCAATCTTGATTCGTCCAGACTTCATCAAGATCTCTTACAACTTGAACAGCTTCATCAGTTCCTAAATGGAATTTATATTCAGCTCCATCATCTGACCAGTTTGTGAATCCAACTGATCTTTCAGGTTCTACAGGTTCTTCCATCATTCTTTGAACAGCAGAATTGTTGCATGAATACACAAAAGCAGTAAGTATTGCAATTGTAAAAATTAATTTTAAATTTTTCATTTCTTATATATTTAGTTATTATTCTTCAGTTTCTTCTACAACTTCTTCTTCTTCACTTTTAGGCTCTATTATGTCTTGCCAGTAAGAGTTCCACACAACTATTTTACCTTCAATAATATAATATCTATTTAGTACTCTAAAATTATCTTCTTCATCACCTTCTTTATACATACCATAGTAATCTGCATGGACATGTTCCCCACCAGTGGAAGGATCTAAATCAACAGAAAATATATTGGTTGTACTCCAATCAAATGTTGCGCCTCTAGAATTTCGTGCTGAATCACTTCTTTTACGAGATTCAATAAACTCATCAACATTAGTAAATGTAAAACCATTTGTAGCAGTAATTTTAGCAGTGTCTGAGATAAATGTTCTCATAGTTTCATAATCTCTCGCTCTCCATGCAGAGTTCATGTTTTTTGCTAAATCAACAGCTTCTTGGGTTCCTATATGCCATTTCATATCTTCAACACCTGCCCAGTCTGACATTCCAACAGCTCTTTCAGGCTCTACAGGTTCTTCCATCATTCTTTGAACAGCAGAATTATTGCAAGAATAGCTTACTAAAGCTAATATTGAAACAGCAATTATTAATTTAAAATTTTTCATAATAGTTTTTTGAGGTTAGAAATAAATTAGTATTTAATCTTGATTAGATTCCACAAATTTTTCAATTTGTGTTTGCATGCCAGTAACATCAAACCAATCAGAAAATGTTGCGATTTTACCATCATCATTAAAACCTAAAACCGCATACCACTTATTATAAACAGTAGCACCAGTTTCAGTATGGTGACAAACCCATGTTCCATAAACTCTCATTACATTAGGATCAGTATTTATTTCTCCTGTTGAATAAAGAGATCCAGACCAGTAAGCATTATCAGATCCAATAAGACCTTCAGCTTCGTTAAAAGTAATCTCATCAAAATTTTCAAAGTAAGTTGATACAACAGCTTTAAAGCCATCGTATCCAACTGTTTCGCCTCCATTATACTCAGGAGGACTCCATTGTATAGAGTCAGCAACCACACTCATAAGTTGATTGATATCTTCATCATGAAATGCTTTTGTAAAGGTTCTGAAAGTGTTGATTTGATCTTCGAATTTAGCTTTATTTTCATCTGACACAATAATACCAGTTTCAGGCTCTTGCATTATTTTTTGAACAGCCGAATTATTGCATGAATAGCTTATTGCAGCAAGAACAACAATAGCTAAAATTGATTTAAAATTTTTCATATAGTTTATTATTAATAATGATAAGAGTATTAATATACAAAATATTTAGTTAGAGCTAAAAGAAAATTATATTATTAAATGGTTAGTATTATTTTTGCTATTTTTGATTATAATCATAAGAATATGGATTTGGAATTTTTAAGTATCGAATTTTTAAATAATTCAGTTAAGGATTATTTATACTTTGTTTTGACAATTATAGTTGGTTTAATTATAGCTAGACCAATTATATCATATTTGCTAAAAATTGCACATAAATTATTTGGCAGTAAAGACTCTGATAGTGAAAGGGATATGTTAAAATCACTATTAAGAAAACCTCTCTATTATTTTCTCCTATTAATGATTTTATACATAGGATCAAATTTACTTAATTTCCCGCCTGAATGGGGCTTAGTTGACAGCTCTGAGTTTGGATTAAAAATGGTTATTGATAAAGGGTTTTATCTAGCTGTTATTTGTTCAATTTTTTGGACTATTCTTAGATCTGTTGAGTTTGTTGGTATTAAACTAAAAGATAAAGCTGCCAAAACTGAGAGTAAAGTTGATGATGGACTTATTCCTTTTGCTATTGATCTTACAAAGGTTTTAGTATATATTTTTGCCCTAGTAATAATCCTTGGAAATGTATTTGATGTAAATATCACTGCATTAGTTGCTGGGCTAGGAGTAGGGGGTGTTGCTATTGCTCTGGCTTCAAAAGAAAGTATAGAAAATTTATTAGGATCATTTACTATCTTTTTTGATAAGCCTTTTGCTGTTGGAGATGTTATTACTCTAGGTGGTGTTACAGGAAAGGTTGAAAAAGTAGGCTTTAGGAGCACTAGAATCAGAACATTTGATAAAAGTATAGTAACAGTTCCAAATAAGAATATTATTAATACGGAATTAGATAATTTAGGCGTTAGACCTGTAAGAAGAGTAAAGTTCAATATTGGTCTTACTTATGATACTACAATAGAACAAATTAAAAATATAGTAAATGATATTCAAAAACTAGTAGATGATCAGCCAATGACAAATGAAGACGGGAGAGTTAGATTTTTAAGTTTTGGAGCAAGTTCTTTGGATATTATGGTACTATATTACGTAAATAGTCCTGAATGGGAGGACCTAATTGATGCTCAGCAAAAAATTAATTATAGTATTATTGAAATAGTTAATAAACACAACAGTGAATTTGCTTTCCCCTCAACTTCTGTTTATATAGAAAAAAATAATAGTAAATAAAACTACTATATGTCACTTGACCCGTTAACTTCAAATCTAGGTCAATTAAGAGCAAAACACCTACTTAGAAGGTGTTTATTTCATTATAATAATACTCTATTAAGCGAGATGTCTAATTTAACTGCTACTGATGCTATTGATCAGTTGCTTTTAGATGACACTATAACCTATAATGAACCATATGATCCATTACCATTAGATGCCCCACACGGTTATTGGCTTTCTTCAGGTATTTATCCGCCTGATATTCAAAATCAAGCAAGAAAAAGAGGGTTGTTATCAGCTTGGTGGTGGTATAACATGATAAATAGGGTTAATTTAAAAGATAAGCTAACTTTTTTTCTTCATACAACTTTTACAATAGCTAGTGGAGATGTTGGGGCCTCACATTACTTTTATGATCACCTAAGATTACTTGAATTTTATTCTGAAGGAAATTTAAGAGAATTAGCTAAAAAAATAACATTGGATAATGCAATGCTAAATTATTTAGATAATACTCAGAATAATGCTAACAATCCTAATGAGAATTATTCAAGAGAATTCCTCGAGCTATTTACTATAACTAAAGGAGAGCAGGTTGGAGAAGGGGATTACACCACTTATACTGAGCAAGATGTTATAGAAACTGCAAGAGTTTTTTCAGGTTTTAAAACTATGCTTGATAGAAGTATAATTGACCCCGACACTAATATTCCAATGGGAAGACTTTCTATTAACCAACACGATCAAGGAGTAAAAACATTTAGCTATGCATTTGATAATTATGAATTAACTGGCGGTAATTCTGAAGAAACAATATTTAACGAATTATTTGAATTTGTTGATATGGTTTTTAATAAGGAAGCGACAGCCTTGGCATATGTAAAAAAACTATATAGATTTTTTGTTAAAAGTGAATGGGATCAAGAAGTTGAAAACACCATATTATTGCCATTAGCTCAGCAACTATATCAAGAAAATTATAATATATTACCAGTTGTAAAAAGGTTGCTTAAATCTCAACATTTCTTTGACGCTGCAGATTCTGATTCTACGGATGAAATATTAGGGTCAATAGTAAAGTCGCCAGTACAATTACTATCATCAACTATTACAAATTTAGGATTTAGTATTCCTAGCCCAGAGGATGATATGGAGAATTATTATAAATTTGCTATGAATTTTCTACGTAATTCTTATTTCCCCATGAGTGGTATGAATCTTTTTGCTCCTGATACGGTTGCTGGTCACCCTGCGATTTATCAGAGCCCAGATTTTGATAGACATTGGTTTTCTTCAAGTACAATACTAGCTAGATACCGTTTAATAGAATGTTTAATTACTGGCAGAAATAAACTTGGCGGAAATGGTCAATTTGGCTCAGAATTAGATACTGTTGCCTTTGTTGAAAACACTTCTGCTAATCCTGGAAATATTTATTATTTGATAGATGAAATTGCTAATATTCTCTATCCAAATTCAATAGATGAGGACAGAGTTTCATATTTTGCTGAATTAATACTTGAGGACTATCCTTCATATTACTGGACAGATACTTGGGATGAATATTTAGCTACAGGTGAAAACACAACAGTTAAAAACAGATTAGATTTGTTAATTGGTGCAATGATTAATGCACCAGAATACCAATTAATGTAACTATTTAAAAATTGAAAAGAAGAAATTTTATAAAACTTACTAGTAGCGCATCAGCTTTGGGTCTTTTCCCATATGAAATAACTTCAGCTCTGAAAGTTGCAGAAGGGTTCCTAGGTTGCAATATTACAAATAGAAAATTAGTTTTAATCAATTTAGCAGGAGGAAATGATGGGCTAAACACTGTTATTCCTTTAAATAATTATGATCTATATAGTAATTTACGACCAACTTTAAGGATACCAGATTCTGGTTCAAACTCATTTATAAATCTTGACACTACATTACCTAATAATCAACAATTAGGACTACATCCAGCATTAGTTGGTTTAAAAAACATATATGATGAAGGAATTTTAAAAATATTGCAATCTGTAGGTTATCCTTCACAAAATAAGAGTCATTTTGCATCAACTGATATATATAATACAGGAAATGATGGAAATAGCTGGTTAAACGGTGGAGATTCTGGTTGGATAGGCAGGTTTATGGAATCATATTATTATAACCTTGTAGAATCGTCATTTCCATTAGGTGTTGAAATAGGTTCTAAAAGTGGATCACTTGGATTTCATGGAGAAGCTGAACATGGATTAGCTATTAATATAGAAGGTCAAGATGCGTCTGGATTTTACTCAGTATTAAGTGGGTTAGGAGGGCAGCCTCCAACTGATATTCCAGACTCACACTATGGAATAGAACTTCAATATATTATAGAAAATGACCAGTTGTCAAACACTTATTCTGAAGCAATTTCAAATGCATTTAATAATGGCGTTAATAATGCAGATTATCAGGACACAGATATTTCCGACCAATTAAAAACAGTCGCTAGATTAATTAGTGGTGGTTTAGAATCAAAAGTATATCTTGTTAAGTTGCGTGGTTTTGACACTCATTTTAGTCAAATTCAATCTGGAAATGATATTATTGGTACGCATAATGAATTATTGACAGAAATAGATGGAGCTATCAGTCAATTTATGGCAGACATTCAATCTCAAGGATTTCAAGATGATGTTGTGGGTCTTACTTTCTCAGAATTTGGAAGAAAAGCTAAAGAAAACGGAAATTTAGGTACCGATCATGGAGAAATTGCTCCAATGTTTGTCTTTGGTCACCCTGTAAATGGGGGAGTCTCAGGAGTAAATGTTGACTTAACAGAGGCATCAGAAGACAATAATTGGCAGATACAAACTTTTCAATATGATTATAGACAAACAATTGGCACTTTATTACAAGATTATTTAGGAGCTGATGACCAAGCTATTGATGCTACATTCTTTAATCATACAACTAATGAAAGCTTTTCTGATAATAAGATTAGTGAGTTAATAAAAACAGAATTTTCAGTAGCTGAAAATTGCTATACTAATACATTAACTGGAAATGATAATATTGAAAAGCTATTTACTATAAGCCCAAATCCTTCCAATAATTCTATAATTTTAAGTGGATATAACTATAATGGAGATATTAGCTATAAAATATATGATCTAAATTCTAGGTTAATTTTAGAAGGTAAAGCCATAATTGACGAACCTATCAACATTAGTTCATTTATGAATGGTATTTATTTGATTACACTACAGTTTAATAATAGGGCAGAAACCCATAGAATAATAAAGTATTAATCTATAGGTAGGAATAAATCCTATTTTACATAATATAAATTATAGAACACTTTATCTGGTATTCTTAATGTCTGTAAGAACCATCAGGTAGTTCTGTAGGAAAATTATATTCATCTGCTGTTAATAATGAGTATATAGCGGTATCAACAGTTTCTACAAGCTCAGCAGTATTTAAAATCCATTCATCACCAATTTCATCAAGTCTATTCTCTTGAGCTCCTAGAATTGATGTAATTGCCCAGTAAAAGTATTCGGCAGCCATACAATCATATTCACATGTGTAATCATAATATGAATACCATGCACTAGATGGATATGAATTAGGTATTTCTGTAAAAAAACCTCCTCTAGCTATATCCATAGCATTAGTTAAAGAAGTTCCAGGGTTTTCTCCAAAAACCTCAGGATAAGCATATGCGTACCCAGAATGACTGATTATATGCCATATTTCTTCTAATGAAGCATCAAATTGCCCCTGTTTATTATTTATAACAAAATTTGGGTTGGTTTCATCATCACCTAAGTCTTGTCCAATTCTATCATTTGGAGGGTCAATATCTAAATCATTATCATCTTTCCACATAATTATAAATGCCTTATTTTCAATCATTTTGTCATGAACTTGATTATTGTCAACATTTCCATCTTCATTATTATCTAAATAATGTGCTAAAACATTAGCTGCATGTAGAAGCTTATCATCATTTACTTCAGGTACTGCATAAATATCTATGCCAAAAACAGATACTTTTCTGTTTGTAGTTGAAAACCCTTGATCCGAATGAGATATTATGGTAAAATTAGGATCATTTCCAGGAGGTATATCAACAATATCTCCCTTACATGAATAAACGTATAAGAAACTACCAATAAATGTGATTTGTAAAAAATAAATAAACTTAAATCTTAACACGATTTAATTATTATTTGTTATTACCATTTCTCTATTGTACTGGCAACATCCAGGCAAACTGCTATAACTATCCTCCATTGCAGAAATTAATTCAGTATCGTATCCAGAATCTGCTACAGCTTGATGAATTTTAATTGTAATTGAATCTAAACTAGATTTTGTTTTTATGTCTAGAATTTTTGTTGCTGTACTCCAAGAAGCCTCCTCTACTCCATCAACAGAAAGTGCAGCCTTTTCAATTGTAGTTTTACACATACCACAATTTCCTCTAACTCCTAATGATATTTCAGGATTAACAATTGAGATTTCTTGTTTAACAGGAACAGTTTTGACATTATTCTTTTGTTGACAGCTTAATGAAAGAGTAATACTTACTAATATTAAGCATATTAAGTTTGAATTTTTCATAATATTAATTTTTAAATGGTGAATTATCTTGATGCTTTTTTATCGCAATTTTTGATAAATATAATGCAATGATTAATACAACAAAAGTAAAAAGCATATATACTGAATTGCTGAATTTGAATATAAAATAATTATAGAGACAATGAGTTAATGTCGCAATAAAAAGCCCTGTGATTACTAACCTAGTTTTATTTTTTAAATCAAATTTTGCTAGGCCTACAAAATAACCCATTAAAACTCCAAATGCAGCATGAGCAGGAATTGCAGTAAACATTCTACCCATCGCTATCTCTCTTGCCATATCTAGTCCACCTATTACGTAAAAAATATTCTCAATAAAAGCAAAACCTAAGCCAATAGTTGCAGAGTATAATATCCCATCATAAGGCTCGTTAAAGTCCTTTAGTTTGAAAGGGTACTTCATTAGAGCATATAGCTTCCCTCCTTCTTCTATTAGTGCTACACCAAAAAATGAATAAAGAAATATGCTTTCAGCAAAAACCCCTGTCTTCTCTATAAATATTTCTAGAAATCCTACAGGCATTGCAATTAAAATACCGTATAAAAAACATTTCATTATTATCTTGCCAGGTTCTTTGTCATACAAGTCTTTCTTATAAATGTAACTGACAATAAATATTGGAGGTAAAATTGTATAAAATGCTGCGATAAAATAATAATAAATCTCAAGTCCAGTCATAAACATTTAATTTTTTAATGAACCAGGGTTTTAACTTCATCGAAATTAATTCTTATATATGTTCTTAATCTCTTCTTGTATTCATCAGTTAGCCATTCAAGAAAATTAGGAGTGCTTTTACTAATACATTTTGAATACCTTTTTATTAGATAATCTATTTCATCGTCAAGTTCTCTAATTAGATTAAGAGCATCGTAAACATCATTAGAATTTTCTACACACATCCTTGAATGATGTTCAATTGCTTTTTGCAAGACAATTTTGGAAGATTTCCCATTTCTTATAGAATCAACATAAATCTCATTAACATCAAAATATAAATTTTCTGAATTTGTAAAAAGTAATTGAAGTTCTTCAGGCATTTCATATCTAAAACGACTTTCAATTTCTTCATCTGAAATAACATTATCTAAATAATTATTTGGGAATTTGAAAATTTGTTGCCAATTTATATCTGATCCCCACTGACCAAACCTATAGAAATTATTTCCTAAATCTATTACGTCAAATGTTAATTTATTATCTAGAATTCTTGATCCTCTTCCAATCATTTGATAATATAAGGTTAAGGATTTAGTGGCTCTATTAATAAGAATACTTTCAACTGTAGGCTCGTCGAATCCGGTCGTTAAAATACTGACTGACGTTAGAATTGCATTAGGTGTTTTTTTAAACCATTTTAAAATATCTGCTCGATCTTTTTTTGTTGCAGTATTGTCTAAATGTTTAATCGGAAAACCAGCATTTTTAAAAGTATCATAAACAATTAGGGATGTATTAATTCCATTATTAAAAATCAATGTTTTTTTATTCATACATTTTTCTTCATATGCAAGAACTAATTTAGATAGCATATCATTATTAGTATAAAGATCTTCAGAAGATTTAACTGTATAATCCCCATTAGGGCCAACAATCAGCGAAGTTAAACCAACATTGTAAGTAAATAAGTCTGCTTTTGCTAAAAATCTATTATTAATCAATTCTTTTATAGATTCACCTACAATTAGTTCATCATAATTATCATTCATAGGAAGGTTAATATTTGAACTTAATGGAGTTGCTGTTACTCCTATAATAAACGAAGTGTTAAAAAATTTAAAAAGTTTTGTAAATGAATTATAATGAGCTTCATCAATTATCACAAGGCCAACATTTGAAATATCAAGCTTATCATCAAGAAGTCTATTGTTTAATGTTTCCACCATAGCTACGAAACAACTATAATTCTCTTGATCTTCTAAAGAAGCCTTACTATTGATAATTTTGTTTTCTACTCCAAACTCTGTAAGCACTTTAGAAGTTTGATTACATAATTCAATTCTATGAGTCATTACCACTACTCTACTACTATGGTTTTTAAGATATTGCCTTACTATTTCAGAGAAAATTATAGTCTTTCCACCACCTGTAGGAAGTTGATATAGTAAATGATAATCAGAAGCAGCATTATCAAATCTTTTAAAGATTTCAAAAATTGCTCCTTTTTGATAGGTGTATAAATCTTTGTCCTTTTTTGTGATCATTTTAATTTATGAAGATTTGCAAAAATAACAACTTTTCTTAGTTATTTAACAATTTTTAAGCGAAAAATTTTATCTTAATTGTGTATTTATTAATAAGTTATATTCAAATTGTCAAAAGAGGAAAATTATATTATAGTTATTGTTCTTGCTATTATTACTTTTTTTATAGTATATCAAGATGAAATTATTGGAGAAAAAAACACAATGGAAATACATAATGAAATAATAACTCTTGATACACATTGTGACATTAACTTAAAGAATTTCACAAATCAGAAAAACTATACAGTAAATACGGACTCACAGGTAAATCTCCCAAAAATGATTAATGGAGGATTAGATGTTGCTTGGTTTATTGTTTTTACTGGTCAAGGTTCATTAAATAAAAACGGATATAAAAGAGCATATAAAAATGCAATTGACAAGTTTGAGGCAATTCATAGGCTTGTAGAAGAATATGCTCCTGACCAGATTGAGCTTGCATTATCAGAAGAAGATGTGTATAGGATAAATGCAAAAGGAAAAAAAATTGCTATGATTGGTGTTGAAAATGCATATCCTTTAGGAGAAGATTTATCAAATATTGAAAAATTTTATAATCTTGGAGCAAGATATATGTCTTTAGCCCATAATGGACATAGTCAATTCTCTGACTCAAATACAGGAGAGGAAGATAACATATGGATGCATAATGGATTAAGTGATAAAGGAAAAGAAGCAATTCTTGAAATGAACAGAATTGGAATAATGATTGATGTTTCCCACCCTTCTAAAGAAGCTATAAGACAAATGATAGAGATTAGTAATGCCCCTGTTATTGCATCTCATTCTTCAGCAAGAAGTTTATGTAATCATTCAAGAAATTTAGATGACGAACAATTAGATTGGATTAAGAAAAATGGCGGTGTTGTTCAAACAGTAGCTTTAGCTGGGTATTTAAGGGATGATATATCTACTGAATTAGTAAGTGTTAAAGATTTAGTTGATCACATAGATTATATGGTTAAAAGAATAGGTATAGATCATGTAGGAATTAGTAGTGATTTTGATGGTGGTGGAGGAATTCAAGGATGGTCTGATGCATCTGAGACATTTAACGTTACTAAGGAATTATTAAAAAGAGGTTATACAAAAGAAGAAATAAGTAAAATATGGAGTGGTAATCTCTTAAGAGTTTTAACTGAAGTAACAGAAATTGCTAATAATATTCAGACTAATAATTAAATAAGTCAATTAGCTCACTTTCAAATCGACTATAAGGTAAATATTGCTTTTCTAAGCTAGCCTCAAATGGTATTGGAGTGTTTAGGCTTGCCACTCTTCTTACAGGTGCATCTAATGATTCAAAGCAATTTTCCATTATTATAGAGGAAATTTCAGAGGCCAAACCTCCAAACAACGAATCTTCTTGAAGAATAATTGCCTTACCAGTTTTATTTACTGAATTTATTATAGTTTCTACATCTAATGGACATAAGCTCCTAAGATCAATTAAATCTGCACTTATATTAGGGTTTTTATCTAAAACTTCTGCAGCATAATGAATAGCTGCCCCATAAGAAATAATCGAAATACTATTTCCAGATCTTAAGATTGAAGCTTTTCCAATAGGTATATTATAATAATCCTTAGGCACTTCTTGCCTTAGACTTCTATATAATGCTTTATGTTCAAAGAATAAAACAGGATTTGGGTTTTCAATAGCTGATATTATAAGCCCTTTAGCATCATAGGGAAATGCTGGATATAACACAATTAATCCAGGTGTTTTGGTAAACCAAGCTTCATTTGTTTGGGAATGAAAAGGTCCTGCTCCTACTCCAGCTCCACAAGGCATTCTTAGAACAATATCAGCATTTTGCTCCCATCTATAATAAGACTTGGCTAAATAGTTTACAACAGGGTTAAATCCAGAACTTATAAAATCTGAAAATTGTAATTCAACAATACTCTTTGTATTACATATGGAAAGTCCCATTGCGACTTCAATAATGGCTGATTCACATATAGGAGTGTTCCTAACCCTTTCTACTCCAAACTTTTCAGCAAAACCTTCAGTAACCTTAAATACGCCACCATACTCTGCTATATCTTGCCCCATTAGAACCAAATTATTATTCTTTTCCATTGATTGAAATAAACCATCTGAAATAGCGTCTACAAATCTTAAATTAGATGTTTTTTTAGAGTGTCTTATTTGCTTAAATAAATGTTCTTTATAAACTTCTTTTAATTCAGTGTTTATATCTGGTTTTAAAAGTGGTTCATTAAAAGCTAATTCTAAGTTTCGGGTTATTTCTTCAGTAAATTTATTTTTAATTTCGGCTATGTCATCTTTTGTAAGAAGCTTAGATTCTGTAAGAAATGATTCGTAATTGGATATTGGATCTTTTTCTTTCCATTCATTAATTAATTCTTTAGGCACGTATTTTACTCCGCTAGCTTCTTCATGGCCTCTAATCCTAAAAGTTTTAAATTCTATTAATACAGGTTTAGGTTTTTTTCTAATTTTAGCTGCTACTGAAGATATCTTTGAATATACATCAAGAATATTGTTTCCATTTACAATATGGGATTCAATACCATACCCTACCCCTTTATCAGCGATATTTTTACAATTATATTGTTCATTTATAGGTGTTGAAAGACCATAACCATTGTTTTCAATAATAAATATAACTGGCAAATTCCAAACAGAAGCAACATTTAGCGCTTCGTGAAAATCTCCTTCACTAGTTCCTCCTTCACCCGTAAAGACTGCCGTAGCTTTTTTGTTTTTATTTAGTAGATGGTA
>Ga0206686_1000397_pt1 | contig 12534 bp, 6 predicted proteins | sample M250012015metaG_FD_155447 | JGI IMG/M metagenome (GOLD analysis project Ga0206686, IMG submission 155447) | Ammonia-oxidizing marine archaeal communities from Monterey Bay, California, United States - M2 500m 12015 | ecosystem: Environmental > Aquatic > Marine > Intertidal zone | place: USA... | reverse complement strand
ATCCTGCTGTCCGGTAACTCCATACCCGAACCTGAATTTTAACATGTTCAACCAGGAAACACTCTCCATAAAACCTTCTCCTGTAACAATCCACGCAGCCGATAAAGAGGGGAACAAACCCCATCTCGTTTCAGGACTGAAGCGTGAAGAACCGTCTCTTCTCAATGACGCATTTAATACGTACCTATTGTCATACGAATATATCCCACGTCCGTAATAAGACAATAAGGCATTTTTAGTATAGAAGGGATTGGCCGCTGCAGGATAGATAATGGAATCCTGAGCCTCATTATAAACCGGCACATTTGGACTTTCGCTATCCCAGTCCTGATAGGAATAACCGGCTGTAATATCAATTAAGTGTTTTGATTTTTTTTCTCCATTGTTGAAATTGGCATAGGCCTCAATTAACTTATTTTTCTTATTGGAGACATAGGTGTTATAGCTTCCTTCGGTAAAATATCCAGAAGCAGAGCTGGCCGGAACCGACACATACCCGCTTCCTTCAGATATGTCTGTTCCTACATTGAGTACTGTTTTTATCATAGGGAAGAAATGCAGCTTATACGTCATTTTCGCATTGGCAATATACCTTGACACCGTACTATTGTCCTCCTTCTGATTAATCAAACCAAGTGGATTTCGAGCCGACAAGGTATTGGGTTTATCATTGTTATCAATCCATTCCCAGTATCCACCGTAGATTGACGTATCCGAATACACAGATTGTGTCGGGTCAAAATAAGCGGCACCTAAAGCTCCTCTGTTCGCAAAAAACGATTTCGTCTGAACCAGCTTATTGTTGATTTCAAAGCTTAAATGACCCTTTAAAAAGGACGGAGTCATGCTTAGAGACAATGAATTTCGTTGAAACTTATCACGTAGCAAAAGACCATTTTCTAAACGATTTCCATAAGATAGACGATACGGAAATCCTTTAATTCCCCCGGTAATTGAAACGTTATTATCAGTTACATAGGACTTCCTGAACACCTCTTTCTGCCAATCTGTATTTGAGGTACCCAATAAAGCGTTTTGAGATGCCGTACCGTTTTCACCTAACAGACCTCTTAGCTGATCACCCGAAAGCACATCCGCATATTTGGCGATAGTTGAAATTGAATGTTTAGAATTTAAGGTAATACTCAGCTTTTCGGTATTTAAAGCATCTCCTTTTTTAGTAGTAATTATGATTACCCCATTTGCTCCTCTAGATCCATAGATTGCCGTAGCCGATGCGTCCTTGAGAACCACAAATGATGCAATATCGTTGGGATTAATTAAGGATAATGGATTGGCAGCGCCCGCAATTCCTCCATTATCGATTGGTACACCGTCAATTACAAATAAAGGATCATTACTGGCATTAATTGAGGTCCCTCCTCTCAGCCTTATCGTACTTCCGGAACCAGGGGCTCCGTCATTAGAGCTCACCTTTAAACCTGCCACTTTACCCATGATTAACTGCTCGGGAGTAGATAGAGACCCTTTCAGGAAATTCTTTTCATTGACTACTACTGCCGATCCTGTTAAGTCCTTTGTTCGCATAGTTCCATAACCAATGACCACTACCTCATCCAACAATTGCTCGTCCTTCTCCATAATGAAATTTAAGCTTAAATCCGCATTGCTCAGCTCCACTTCGCGGGACTGTTCCTGATACTTAATCATTCGAACGGATACTTTGTAATTTCCAGGGTTTAAATTCGAGATTTCATAAAAGCCATTGCCATCGGTAATTGCCCCTGTACCCGTCCCTTCGAGGACCACTTTCGCATTAAAAAGAGGAGCTCCTTTGCTGTCTTTTACAAAGCCATTTATTGCTGCTTTTTGAGCAGTAACATCAATTAAACATAAAAAGGAAAATACAAGTGTAAAACAACAAATTCTACTTTTCATTCTGGTTTTATTAGGAGTGAAGTAATTTAATTTAATCATTCAAATATACTTTTTAATTTAATACTCGTCAAAATGACACAATGACTAACGCCATGAAATTTCAAGGGGATAACTAAACTTGTACTTACGGGTGTCAATAATCAAATAGTGGTTGTTTTGGTCATATTGAAATTCTATTTTCTTTCCATTAATTTTTACTTTTCTGGGGGAAGAAGAACTGTTTAATATTTTTAGTTGAGTCTTCGGAGCTTTTACGGAGTTGTTCTCTCCATCATCAAGTATTATTTGTATGCGTTTTTTTCCGCATTTTTTAGAGAAGGTAAAAAACTGCTTGTAATACATTCCTTTTTCATAGGCCTGAGTAGTCACTCCATCGTCTTCATACCAGAATCCCTGACTTTCCCTAAGATCATTTGTATAATAGAAATGGATCACAACATTCTTAGGATCATACTCCTCAGTAGACATAATACGCTTTGACATGGGGATGAATGAACCAGCTCGCACATATATCGGAATATGATTAATATCCGCCTCCTCTCCAACTACTTTAAGATTAGACCCATCCATCTGATGCTGATTGGCACCAACGGGGGATCCTGTTGTCATATCACACCACTGTTCAGAAATCGGCAAATTGATAAAAGACATAGTATTCGATTCAAGGGGATCTGTAATTGCCTTCACAATAAATGCGTCCCCCCACATGTATGTACTCGTACTCAGGTAATCTTCTTTTTCGAATTCCATAAAGAGGGGCCTCATTAAAGGTGTGCCATTCACATGGTTTTCATGCGCTAAGGAATAGTTATAGGGTAATAATCGGTAACGCATTTCTATGGCTTTACGGGCTAGGTTCTTAGTCTTCTCATCTTTGAATATAGGCTCACTTGCCACCTCTTCCTGAGCATGGGGCCTGAATATGGGTTGAAAAACTCCATATTGCAGCCATCTCACATAGAGCTCCGGATCATCATTTGCCCCTGCAAAGCCACCGAGATCGGAATGCATATAGGCCATGCCCTGAAGCCCCATCTGAAGAGCTATTTCCATTTGAGATTTCAATCCGCCCCAGGTTCTGTTCACATCACCAGACCATGGAATCATTCCAAAACGCTGCGAGCCTGAAAACCCTGAACGCATTAATATAAACGGTCTTTCTTCAGAATAATCCTTTTTGTATCCTTCATAAATCAACCTTGCCCAATCATGACCATAAATATTATGCACCATATTTGAAGGCATTCCAGCATGAAGCAATTCCTCAGGATGCACCTCCGGTTCCCCCAGATCTCCCCAAATTCCCATTACGCCAATATCCCTAAGGTCTTTATATCTTGTCCAAAACCAATCTCGAACATGAGGACGATAAATGTCTAGCAAGGCCGTATTACCAAAATAAAAGTCATAACGAAACGGATTCCCGAATTTATCTTTTGAAAGCAGATCTTTCTCTACACATTCCTGCCATTTCTTTGAGCTGGTCAATATAAATGGCTCTGTAATGAGAATCGTTTTTATGTTTTGCTCGGCAAAATCCCGAATCATTTTTTCAGGTTCAGGAAAAGAGCTCCGATGGAATTCTAAATTCCCCATTGTACCCATAATGGTATCACCAAACCAGTACAGATCAAAAATAATGGCATCAAGAGGAATAGAATCCTTCTTAAAGCGTGAAACCACATCTCGGGCCTCTCTTTCCGAATGGTATCCAAAACGACTCGCAAAATTCCCTAAAGCCCACCTCGGCGGCATTGGTTGTCTGCCTGTTAAAAAAGTATATTCACTGAGCAAATCTTTCCAGCTATTACCGACAATAAGCTGATAGGTTTTTCTTCCACCAATAGTTTCATATCTTAATGTGTTGTCCTTTTTAGAATCCAGATCGAGAAAACCAATTGGTGTATTGTCAAAATGTAAGGCGTATTTTTTAGAAGAAAGGACCATCGGAATAGTGAAATTCATTAATTCAGAATGCTCTTCATACCCGTAATGCGCTTTATTGTATAGCTCAAGGCGATATCCTCTTCTGTTCATTCCAAGAGCTCTGGCTCCTCCTCCAAATAAGACCTCATCTTCGGTAAGGTTAAAGCTCAGCTTCTCATGCGTACTATCAATGGAATATCCTTCTTTTTCTGAGGTCAGATACTGGTCTTTGTAGTGATAGCTGATCTTAAATGGCTCCTTATTTATCCAAATCCAAAAATCTCCCATCCAGGCACCTTGTTGACCCGTAGAGGTCTGACCAAGCTGAAATGGCTGCTTTAACCAAGTTGCCACAACTGCATGAGAAGAATCGATATATTTCTGCCCCTGAGGAATGAAAGAAGTTTCAATTATTTTATCTGAATATGCTCGAATAAGGTACTGGCCATCAGAAACCGTAATTTTCAACCCAAAGTCGTCCTGCTCCAAAGAAATAAATTGTCTTGATGCATTTTGCGTAACTCCATATCCCAGAATTAATACACAACTACAAATAGATAGAATAAGCTTCATTCTTTCAATTCAAATATATAAGGTGTTTTCCCTTTAATTTCTATTGAGCTTTGGACATTAAATTCAATTCTTTCATTCGATAAAACATCTTTTGCCGAAGAAAATGATTTTAACCTTTCTTGAAAACGCGCCAAATCAATTATTCTTGATTCCGGAGAATTGTTGATGATTACCATGACGGCATCTTTGTCTTTATATCTAAAATAGACGTATACATTTTTTACGGGGACGAACTGCATCATTTGTCCATTGTGAATGACGTCTTTATTTTTTCTCCAGTTCAAAAGTTTCTTCGTGAATTCAAAATACTCTGTTTCTCTTGAACTCCGCTCCTCTGCATTAAATGCATTATGTTTATCGCCTGACCACCCTCCGGGAAAATCTCTTCGGATATCGCCATCACCAAAATTCCTTATTCCTGTCATACCTATTTCACTTCCATAATAAATCTGAGGGATTCCTCTGACGGTTGCAATGAGTGTCAAAGCCAATGTGTAATCGTCAAAACCAGGATGATTTTCATTAAATCGATCCGTATCGTGATTTTCAAAAAACACCAACACATTATTGGCATCAGCATACAAAAAGTCATTTACAAAGTTTTCGTATACTCTAAGCATTCCTTGATTCCATCCCTGCTCCTCTTCATTAAACACTTTACTCAGGGCGTCATTCAGCGTAAAATCCATAACCATAGGTAAGCCCGTATTGTAATTTTGTATTGCAGCTACAGGGCTGTCCTTTTGCCAATACGCAATTTGAGCCTGATTGAGCATCCAGACTTCGCCGACAATGGAGAAATTCGGGTATTCGTTCATAATGGCCTTTGTCCATTTTGCAATACCCTCTTTAGAATTAAATGAGTAGGTATCCACTCGTAAGCCATCCAATCCTGCCGTTTCAATCCACCAAATGGTATTCTGGATCAAGTAATTTAAAACCAAGGGGTTGTCCTGATTGAGATCCGGCATGGTCTTGACAAACCAACCGTTTTTACAGATAAGATTATCGATTTTTGAGGTATGCGGATCCATATGGGTGGTCATCCGAAAATTAGACTGCGTAAATTCTGGAAATTCATGCATCCAGTCTTTTGAAGGCATATCAAACATCATCCAGTGCATGTGGCCCCAGTGGTTGGTCACTACATCCTGTATTACTTTTAGGTCCCTCTTGTGCGCTTCATTAATGTATCTAATGTAATCGTCATTTGATCCGAACCGAGGATCAATTTTATACACATCGCTTTGGGCATAGGTGTGGTATGAATACACGCTGTCATTGTCCTCCATCATGGGAGTTGACCAGATGGCCGTTGCTCCCAGCTCCTGAATATAATCCAGATGGTCCATTATTCCCTGTAGGTCACCTCCATGTCTTCCTCCAGGGTTTTTACGATCCGCCTTTTCATATAATTCGGGATGCGAGTCATTCGATGTATCGCCATTGGAAAATCGATCAGGCATCAGAAGGTAAATGACATCAGATTGGTCAAAACCACTTCGATCTTGTGAATTGGGTTTTCTTTGTTTTAGCTCAAAATCGAATACAATTTCCTTATCAGGTTTGTCACCAGAGCTGTTGGCACGATGAAGTGTAATTGGATATTTACCCGGTGCTTTGTTTTTGGTTTCTACTGTAACAAATAGGAAATTTGAATTTTCGGTTTTCTTCACATTCAACACCTGTAAACCGTTGACTTCAAGGTCAAGACCAGAAATATCTTCTCCATGTAGCATAATCTCTACCTGACTTTTGGTCATGCCCGACCACCAATTCTGAGGCTCTACGTGTAAAAGAGCATCATCCTGCGCCCTATAAGCAAGGACATATAGAACACAAATCAAACAAATCACCAGCCTATTCATACTTGTAATACTTTTTCACTTCACCTGATATGGATTGACCTATATACACCCCATTGAATGTACTCAATGAACTAATCTCTCTACCGGAAACATCATAAAACCTCACCGGATTAAATGTATTGTTCAGCTCAGCTATACCAAGTTCGCACGGATTTGACAAACCAATACAAATATCTATTTGATCTAAAGAGGTATCATATCGGTCGTTAACAAAATCTTCAATTGACGTGGTGACATGCATTCCAAAAGCACTTTCAATTGAATTCATAAAATCCTCATTCGTGAATCCATAATCCAATTCTTTGTAGGTATCAGAAAGGGCAGCGGAGGCTATTAACCCCTGTGTTTCATTGCATTCGGTAATAAAATCCGAGGGCAAGTAAATCGCTTCCTGAGCTTCCTGAAAATAAAAATTAAATCGATCTCTAAAATAGGGCACATCCATAATTCGATTGTAAAGAGGTCTATCCACTTCTCCCCATGAATACACATCCCGAATTGCCCAATTCACATTATCCCAATCTATACCAAAGGTGTTATCCATATCGTATTCAATAAACACAAACCTCCCATCAGACGGCCTTTGATACAAATAAAAATTATTCTTATTCACTGCATACCCGTCCCAGTGACCTATTAAAATCTCCATGACGAGCGTCCTTAAATACAAATCCACATCAAAAAGCTCCTGAATTACACAGGGAAATTCCTCCTCCGAGGTATTATTCAGTGCTTCAATAAATGAAATCAATCCTGTATAATCATTTTGAATTTTATTTGTTTTCAATTCATAAATTTCTGAGTAATTAAGTGGATTTGGTCCTAAATACGTTAAATCAGCTCCCCAAAAACACTTGTATAGATTTCCCTCATCATCAGCAATAAAACGTCTTTGCAAAAACTCGTCGTCAATGTGTTCTGCGTTTAAATACAGGCCTTTGTATTCTTCGTTTACATAAAGCCTGACATAGCTTGTCCTCGAACAAGGGACACCTGCGTATTTTAGCAGCTGATTTGACATACGCGATCGCATTATCGAAGGGTCATTGTGCTCCCCATTTAAGTTTAATTTTTCAAGACCTTTCCATTTTTGCCCTGAAATAAATGAATTAAAGGCAACCTTAAACGATTTTTTGGCGGAATACCGAGAGGTATTTCCCCTTAATCTAAACCCCACCAGCTCAACAGAATCTGAAAATATGGAGCTGACATACCTGAATGAAGCCGGATACTCATAATCTGATAAAATACTATCGGTCAAAATGGTTTCCAGGTCTTGCGGAGCAATTGTAATATACACACTGGCCACTTCATTTTGAAGGAATGCATCATTATCATTGGGATGTACAAGCTGTGCATAACAATGTGCTCCAGTAAACATTAAGATGAACGAATACCGAATTAAAGTCATCTTTGAATCGCGATTTTACGAATTAATTTTGCTCCTGATATCTCAATCTCAAGATAATAGATTCCATTCCCAATCGAATACACAGGAATTAAAATACCGTTGGATCCTTTATATACATATCGCTCCAGCTTATACACTAATCTCCCCTTCGAATCTATTATTTTCAATTTTATCAGCTGATTCTCCGAACTCTCTATTTGAACATGAACCTCGTGTTCAACAGGGTTCGGATAGATCGAAACTCCAAAGCCATCATTTTCCTGTTCACTTAAGGATAAATCCGTTTGCAAGATATCAGGCATTTCTAATTGAACATCCGTGTAAACGACATAACCCCCTGGAGGAAGAAGTAATGAAGCATTTACATCTGAAACTAAAATGCTGTCCCCAGAAAAATATTCGTACCACCACCCTGTATGATGAAACGCAGGGATACCACTTTGTTCCTGCACATTAAAATTAGTGAGGGTAATGGCATTCATATCCGTATGATTATGGCGCAATCTTTTGAATGCTCCCCCCAGAGCGTAATCTACATCAAGGGTCTGAAAGGTAGGATAGGTATTTCTCAAGTGAATCAAAGCAGAATATACATCATAAAGCTGTCGCCTTCTGGGCTCTTCAAAATAATTCCACAATACCGGTTTATTACACGTACGACATGGGTCTTCGATAGATATATCATACCCTAATTCACCAAATTGCCAAATCATTTTTGGACCGGGCTGTAATAAAAATATCGTTGCGGCGGCTTGCATTCTGGTGAGCGCCACATAGGAGTTTTGTGTATTATGAGATGAATTTGTTGCATCGCCAAAGGTGATATTTTTAAACATCATTCTTTCCTCGTCATGGCTTTCCATATAGCTCACCAAATGAGGGACATCCCAGGAGCGATTCAAATACACTCCATTACTCAGATTGGAGCTGTTGGTATATCCCATAGCGGCATCCTGATATTCATGTGTAATGTTCCCCCACAGCATCATACCATACTCAGCCAATATCTTTTCTTCATTATTATCAGACCAATGCTCGAGAATGACATAAGCCTCAGGTTTTATTGACCAAATGGTATCAGCCATTCTTTTCAAAATATCCATTCTTTCTGTGCTGTAATTTGCTGAACTGTTAACGAATCCCTTTGTAAAATCAAAGCGAAATCCATCAACCTTGTATTCCTCAATCCAAAATAGATTGACTCTATCCATGTAGTCTTTTGTGGCCTGACTCGTATGATCTATATCGTAACCCCAGCAATAGGGCTCATGCGGACAATCCTCATTAAACCATGGATTATTTGCTGCAGGTTTATTATTCACAGCGTCCCAGTACATATTGACCATAGGGCTCTGACCGAATGCATGATTTAAAACCATATCTACGATTACGGATATTCCCCTGGAATGACAGGAATCGACAAACTCTTTAAACTTGTCTGGAGTTCCGTAATATTTGTCTAAAGCCATATGGAATGAGGGGTTGTATCCCCAGCTTTCATTGTTCTCAAATTCACCAGGAGGCATTAATTCTATCGCATTAATTCCAAGGTAATCCAGGTAATCCAAGGTATCAATCAGTGTTTGATAATTTCTATCTTCAGTAAAATCTCTTACAAGTAATTCATATATAATCAGGTCTTTATTCTGTGCTCCGGAAAAAACACTATTGGTCCATTGATAATCCATTGATCCTGGATACAACATGGACACAAATCCTGAAGTTTGATTCGTCGGATAAGGGTGTGGATCCGGATAGGTATCCGCAGAAATGAACCAGTCATTATCCGGGTCGAGTATGACCTGACTCAAAGGATCCGCTACTTTCATTTCTCCATCAATATAATATTGATAGCCATACGTGTTGCCCGGGGTCAATCCAGAAATTTTCAACCACCAGGTAGCGTTGTCAGTTCCTCTGCTCATATGGAAAGCCGTAGATGGCATCCAATTATTGAAATCTCCTATGACATACACATGATTCTTATCGGGAGCGTATAATTCCAAAACAACTGTAGAATCATCAATATAATTGGCACCAAGAACAGTTCCGCTTGGAGGATCCGCTATGTCAACACTTGGATTGACCATTACACTGACAGAATCTGAAGGTGAATTAATTCCATTATCCGCTATTAATACGAGATTATGCGTCCCTTCTGTAGTTACAGTGTATGGTACTGAAATAGCCGTGGTATTCACTTGAGAATCCACTAACACATTATCCCAGTACACCGAAAGTTTCGCATTGAGGTTTGATTCACCTACTATGTTTATGTTTTCCCCTACATCCAAAAGTACAATATCTCCAACAGGGTTAAACAGCTCGCAAACCAATGGTCCATTTACAGGATAAACATCGTAAAAGATATCACTTCCGTCTGAATCTCTGCCCACTATACTTCCATCAGCATTTCGAAATACAAAGGCAAGCTGATATACCTCTGTTCCACCCGGAAATCCGTAAAATGAGGGAATATCAATAATTATTTCAAACAGATTATTGCCAAGACTCGTCATCAATACGTTGGGATCTGCAGCACCCCAGTTCCCTTGAACATGCTGCCAGCTGCTTGGACCAGAGCTTGCTTGAGTAATCAGACCCGTATGACAGTATACCTCCGCCTGACCAGTCAATGCTCCATTTCCCTGAGTAGCATCATACACAATTGTTACCTGGTCTTGCTGAGTTGGAAAAGAGGGTGTAATATCCAGTATTTGTGAAAAATAAAAGGAAGGAAAGCATACTACAAGAAATAAAATATGACCCCTCATGTAGATAAAAAATGAAAAAGGCCCAAAAATAAATTCTAGGCCTTAATCCTGGAAATAATTACTTTTTAATCACCCTTCCCTGAACAGTTCCTGCTTCAGAAGAAAGGGAATAGATATAAACACCCGACAAAACCGCAGACATATCAATTGTCGAACTGGTTGCCATATCAGGTATAGTATGAGAAATCACCTTCTTCCCTGTCATATCAAACAAGGATAAAGTGGTTAAATGTCCATTATTTGAATCAAACGAAATGTTCAATTCACTATCCACCGGATTAGGGGCAACAGTCACTTTGCCAAATACATTTTCTTCAATTCCCGCATTACAAGGCTCACAACGATCCCAGCAAAACGTAAAGGCCGTGTCAGCCTGCGGAATAGTTAGTACACGGTTGATATTTCCTTGACCATCATCCACTCCACAACCACCATCAGCAATCGCTGAAGTATCCGTTCCTTCATTTGTACCCCAGTCACCATTTACAAACTTGTAAAGCTGCTCCTGCCCAAAGGAAGCAGGGTCATACATCACATCTATAGACCATAACCCATTTCCCATATCTGTCAATGCAGAATTGGGATCAGAAGGTGTCCAGTCTGCCATAGCTCCTGCGGTTACAGTTGCTCCCGTTGTAGCAAAATTACCCCCTACTCTTATTCCATTTGGATCAAGGGTGTTGCCATCGGCCAAATAATTTGTAATGTCTACTTGTAATGTCACGGTCACTAATTGAGCGTATGTAAATCCTCCAATGAGGACAAAAGATAATAAAGTAAAAATTCTATTCATAGTGTAATTTTTAAATAATTAATAGTGCTTTCGAATATTAAATGTATCAATAATTTAATTAATCAACTTATAGCCTTCGCGCCGAATTCTTATTCAATGAATTTGTGAAGCATAAATTAGATTTTTTTCTAAAGAACCTGTCAATTCTACTTGTTCTTCGAATAAAGCAAAAACAGTGGATCCACTCCCCGACATCGAAGCATAAACTGCTCCTAATTCGTAGAGTTCTTTTTTAATGTCTTCTATTAATGGATGTTCTTCAAGAACACTTTTCTCAAAGTCATTCACAAGTCGATTCCTCCATGTAGTCATAGGTTGAGATAAAATATCCTCTACTCTCATCAGCGGTTTTTCACATGAAATCGATGAGTACGCTTCCTTTGTACTTATATGAATACCCGGGTTTATTAAGACCAAAAAACAGGGGCTAATATTTAAGCTAATATTTTTTAATATTTCTCCTCGACCTGATGCGAGCTGCACTCCAGCATCAACAAAAAATGGACAATCACTACCAAGTTGAGTAGATAGATTTATTAATTCATCTTTTGTAGCTTCCAATTCAAACAGCTTAATCATTGACTTTAAAACAGCAACAGCATCCGATGAGCCTCCTCCTAATCCAGCTCCCATTGGTATCTGTTTTCTCAAATGGATTCGCACATTGGAAATATCGTAATGGGTTTGAAGGAGCTTGAAGGCCCTGGTGCACAGATTATCCTCTACCACTGCATCCACGTTTATCCCCGATTGAATGAATTCAAACGTATCTGATTTTGTAATTTCGAGTATGTCATAGAATGGGATTTCCATAATTCCCGTCTCTATTTCATGATAACCGTCAGGTCTTTTAGACAGCACATGCAATCCTAAATTAACTTTTGCTGGTGCGAATGTGATCATTAACACAAATATAAAACAATGTATAGCCCTTCTTTATGATATTTTTCAGAACTTTAAAACATGTCCGAAAAAGAAATAAAAGAGCATCAGCTTTTTATATCCAGCTATCCTGTTTTATTTAAGCTATGGAGAGACAATAAAAAGACAATAAATAACAAAAAAATGTTTTTAAAGATCTTTTTATTTACAACAATCAGCGGACCTTTCCGTTGGGTTCAAAACCTCCTTTACAAGAGAAGAATTAAAGCGGTAAACCTACAAAAGAATCCTCCCGTTTTCGTTATAGGACATTGGAGAAGTGGCACTACTTATTTACATTATTTACTGTCTCAAGACCAAAGATTTTCATTTTTAGAAGCCTTTCAGGCCTTTTTTTTCAGAACAGCC
>Ga0206686_1000389_pt1 | contig 12692 bp, 9 predicted proteins | sample M250012015metaG_FD_155447 | JGI IMG/M metagenome (GOLD analysis project Ga0206686, IMG submission 155447) | Ammonia-oxidizing marine archaeal communities from Monterey Bay, California, United States - M2 500m 12015 | ecosystem: Environmental > Aquatic > Marine > Intertidal zone | place: USA... | reverse complement strand
AGCTATCAGTACGGTTCTTTGGATATGGATGAAGCATTAATTAGTCCGGAATTTGATGCAAGTAACATGTCCACTTTAACATTAGCATTTGACCACAATCTTGATATTTGGACAACTGAGCTTGCCAGTATAGATATCTGGGATGGTGCAAGCTGGAATACAGTAGCTTCGTATACTACGGATCAAGGAGATAACAGCACACCATCTCCAAGTAGCGTATCACTAGATATATCAACCTATAAAAACGCACGAATGAAGGTTCGATTTAGATATTATAATGCCAATTATGAAAATTGGTGGATTGTGGATAATATTGTCATTTCTGGAACACCCAATACAAACTATTCTTGGGACAATTCGTCAAGCTTGACGAATGCAACTATTAGTAATCCAGTTGCTAGCCCTACGTCGAATACGACGTATACAATGGCTGTTACTGCTAATGGATGTGTGTCAACTGATCAGGTCACTATATCTGTAGAAACACCACCAACAATTTCATCAGCTTCTTTGACTGATGCAACGACATGTGGAGTTAATACGTATGATGCCACTTTAAGTCATCCCTTGGCTTCAGGCGAATGGTCAGTAAGCCCTGAAAGTGCAGTATTATTCGATAATATTTTTGACCCGAGTACGTCAGTAATCGCTAACCCCATAGCTGGTGCCTTTAATACTGATATCACATTGACCTGGACTGAAAATTCTGGAGTATGTGCAGGTTCCACAGATAATGTACTAGTAAAATTTAATCAACCAGTTGAAAGCATCAATAAAGATACAGATACCTGGATATGGGGTGGATTAACCGATACAGATTGGACCACACCTTCAAACTGGTATAAATGGGGTGGATTAAAATGGGACGTACAGAATTCTGGAACGCCGGATGGAAATAGTAAAGTTCATGTTCTATCTAATGGAAATGCTGGAGTATGCGTTAGTGCTTCTAACATTGGAGTTGTCACTTCTTCCATGTCCAGTTTGACTGTTGCAGATGGTGGAGCTGTCGATTTAGGATCACAAAGCATAAATATCTCAGGGAACATTACAAACGATAACGGAACTATAGTAGCCGGTTCGGCAACAGTAACATTAAATGGAAGCTCCCCGCAGGTTATTAGCGGAACAGGAACTCCCATAACGGATTTTAATTCCTTAATTATTGATAATTCTAATGGAATAACCATGAATATACCGGTTTCAGTAGAAGAGCACTTGACAATGACTGTAGGGAATATTTCGAATGGAGCTAAGGTACTGACGGTTGGTACGTCTAGTGCGAATTCAGGTACTCTGAATCACACTTCTGGCATTGTAATAGGTAAATTGAGAAGATATTTTTCCAATGCTCCAACAAGCGGAACTGATGGATATTTCCCGATAGGAGATGCGACTACTCTTCTTGGAGCTACGGTAGGTTTTTCTAGTGCACCAGGCGCAGATCAATACCTTACTGTTTCATATAATTTGGGTGTTCCAATGGATGGGTCTGCTACCTTGTGGAATGGATTGCCTTTAATTACAGGAGATGGTGAGCTGATAGACAATTATAGCGAACATGGTCACTGGGAGATTAACCCTACCAATGAGGACTACAACTCTCTTATCAATTCAGCCGAGTATACGCTGTCTATACGAATGAAAAACCTTTCAGGCGTTGAAGATTATTCAAGAGTTAGGATCATTAAAAGTTCTGGGTCTAACAACTCAAGTCAACATCATACATCTTGGACAGCACCCAGCTATGTCAGTACATCAGGGACAAATAGTGATTTTGAGACAATTATTACATCTACAGGTTTTAGCTTTTTTGGTAGTGGTGGAGGTGGAGGCGGAGATTTACCAGTGGAGTTAGTTTCCTTTAATGGAAGCTGCACAGAAGGAGCTGTCGATTTAAGCTGGAAAACCGCATCTGAGTATTACAGCTCGCATTTTGATGTAGAACATTCGAGAGATGGCATGACGTGGTCTGTGGTGAATTCACAGCCGGCAGCAGGAAATAGCACGGAGCTACTGACATATGGATATTTTGATGAGAGCGCTATAGATGGTGATAACTACTACAGATTAACTCAGGTGGATATAGATGGTACAGAGAAAACATATGATGTAATCAATGTGTCATGCATAAACAACGGAATCAATCAGTTCTCTGTTTACCCGAATCCAAGCACGGGTGCCTTTCAAGTAGTCATAAAAAATACACAGTTAATTGGTTTAGCAGAGTTGAAAATACTGGATGCTTTTGGTAGTTCTGTTCTTCAAAAGACAATTGAAATTGAGAATGGAATTAATACATTCATGATTTCAAAAGGAGATATCGCACCTGGTATTTATTACGTTGTTTTAACAGACAAATCAGCAAATAAACAAATGCTGAAACACATCATACGTTAGAATAATTGAATAAGGACTCTCCTAATTGATTTTATTCTGTTTTATTTTATTAAACAGAATAAATATAAATTTCATTAACTTTAAATAAAAAATTTAAGTTTTATGTTGGCTCCTTTTAACCTTCAGCAATGGATTGACGATAATCGGAATGTTCTTAAACCTCCAATTGGCAATAAAAACCTCTATGTTGAAGCAGGTGATTTTATTGTCATGATAGTTGGAGGACCAAATGCAAGAAAGGATTATCATTACAACGAGAGCGAAGAATTGTTCTATCAAATTGAAGGTGATATCACCGTGAAAATTCAGGAAAATGGTAAACCCAGGGAGGTTATAATCAAAGAAGGCGATATGTTTCTCTTACCTCCTAATATTCCGCATTCACCAATTCGTGGAGAAAAGACTGTAGGCCTTGTTATTGAAAAGGTAAGAAAGGGGACTGATTTAGTTGATGGGCTGATGTGGTTTTGCGATGAATGCAATCATACTTTACACGAATACAAATTCCCTTTACGAGATATAGAACATGATTTCCTGTCGCGTTTTAAGGAGTTCTATTCTTCAGAATCCAAAAGAACCTGCAGTAAATGTCAACATGTAATGGAAGTTGATTCCAGATTTGTATAGTTCTTATTTTGAAATATACGACCAGTCGTATACGGCATTATTGAAATCTGTTTGCCGTAGTTTGAGATTCTTGTTTTTTAACTGTACGATATCGTAACTTACTCCAATAATTGAACCTTCTTCGAGTAAGGTGACAGAAGTTTGATCATTATCAAATTCCCAGGTCCCATGAGAAGTTTCAGATTGTAATTGACCAAGGTTTGGAGTTATGATGGACATGGAATATGTACCGTCTTTTTCTATAGAAATATTCAATTCATAGGTCTGGTCATACAATTCTGTTCCATCTTTAGTATAGCTCTCTAAAGTCCAGTCATTCACAATTCTGGCTTTTCTTGTTAACAGAGAAAATGTAGGCCCTTCACTATATTTATTGCACGAGCTCAAAGCAAAAGTTGCCAATAAGGACAAAAGAACAAAATACTTCATATTCAAATTTTATCAAATGTACTATAAAATTTGATTTCATACAAGGATTGATTTGATATGTGAGACAGGATTATTTGGGCTAAATAAATACTAAATGGTAATGAAACTGTGTGTATTGTGAATTCTATAAATAAATTGAAATAGGAGTCTTAAATAGACTCAATTTCTGGGATATTAAGTAATTTTGTCAAAAAAAAGATGAGATTTTTATTTGTCCTTATTGTGTTTCTTTGTTCTTGTAATCAAAACGCTACGAGTAACGCTGTTCAAAAGAAACTTCAAGTGGACCCGGTGCAACAAAAGGAAGTACACCCTACTCATATAGCCGTCGCTACAGTCGAGGGAATGGTTTGTAAAATGGGTTGTGGAGGCGCTATTCGAAAAGATCTTACTGAAATGGGTGGAATATCAAGTGTTGAAATTGAATATGAAGATGACAGGTCCGCACAGCTTGTAAAGGTGAAATACGATAATAGTGAAATTAATAAAGAGTTAATTTCGGATAAGATAGAAGAAATTAATGACCAACAGTTTAGTGTTTTAGATATTAAAACTGAGTCTATTAAGTGATTGCGAACAGTAAATGATATTATTCCACAAGGAGTTTGGAGAAGGGAAACCCTTAATAATATTACATGGATTATTTGGGTTCTCGGATAATTGGCAGTCTCATGCCAAAATCTTGTCTTCCTATTTTCGGGTAGTTCTTTTAGATTTAAGAAATCATGGTAGATCTTCTTGGAGCAATACGCATTCCTATAAAGAAATGGTATCAGATGTCATTGAAACAATGAATTCATTGAATATTGAACGAGCACATTTCATAGGCCATTCCATGGGCGGAAAAGTACTTATGCATTTGGCTCAAAATCACCAGTCAACTATAGACAAAATGATTGTGGTCGATATGGGCATAAAAAGGTACCCCATGCATCATCAAAAGCTCATTGAAGCAGTGCGTACGATTTCTCTTGAAGGAGTGAAAGCCAGAAGTGAAGTAAATAGAACACTCAAACCAATGATTTCAAATCAAGTCTTAAGACAGTTTTTATTGAAGAACCTGTATTGGGTTGATAAAGGAGTACTCGCATGGAGGATGAATATGAAAGTTTTAGAAGCATCTATGAATGACATTTTAAGTAGTATTCCTTCTAAAGAAATTTTAACTCCTTGTTTATTTATACAAGGGGGGTTATCCGATTATATTCTTGAGGACGACCTGGCTGAAATTGAAATTACATTTCCTGATTCGGAATTTATAACGATTGAAAACGCAGGTCACTGGGTTCATTCCGATGCACCAGAAGAATTTATTCAAACAGTGCTGACGTATGTATTGAGATAAAAAAAACCGCTCATTTCTGAGCGGTTTAAAATTATATATATTAAGAATTACTTCTTAACAACAATCTTTTTAATTTGAGTTGAAGCTCCATTGTCCACTTTAACAAAGTAAACTCCATTCGATAATGAAACCGTAGAGAATGAAGTTTGAGTTCCGTTAATCGTAGTACTCATCACTTCTTTTCCTGCAACATTCATTACACTAACAGATGCATTAGTAGCTTCTTTAAATGTAATATTCACTATATCAGTTGCTGGGTTTGGATACACATCAAACGAATTGTTTAAAGTTTCCTCTATTCCTGCAGCACCTTGAAGTACTCTAATTGCAAGTGCATTACCATTTGAATAGGAGTTACCGTCAGTTACCAAGTGAATCATTGATGCATACCAAGGTTGTGCAACAGTTTGATCATCTAATACCCTTACAGGCATTTGATCAATGAAGTAACAATTTGCAGCAACGTAGTACGCACTCGCTGCTAAGCTAATAGGTGCATCAAAATAGATATTGGCATAACCATTTGAAATGTCAGTTGACGTCAATGTATATATTTGACTTTCTGCATAGTTTCCATCTAAGCCTGTTACAGCACCGATTCCATCAGCTAAAAATGTAGCTGTATCTATAATAGCAGCAGTCAGCTCACCACCAGCTACAGAACCAGACGATAAAGCAATCTGAATTCCATTTACATAATTATCATTTGCTCTGAAGTGATACATTGCAGCAAGTACTGTATTAGATAATTCTGAGCTAAATGAGTTTGACCCTAATGATCCAAGAGAAAGAATTGAAGCAGGTTGTACATCAATACCATCTTGTGAATACATGTCAGTAGTAACTTCAAAATTTCTTAAAAGTACATTGTCACCAGCTGTTGGTGCAGCTGAGCCTTCTTCGTTCGATACAATGGTATACGTTCCTTCGTATAGTCCAACAGGAAGAGCAGGCGTTTCAATACCATTGAATTGCACTGTGTCTCCTGAAAGAACATCTCCTATAGGGTGGTTATTAGCAAATGAACCAAAGTCAATATCAACAGTCGTACCTGTTTGGGTGTCAACACCGAAATTTAATGCTGAACCTCCAATATCATATGCATCATCTAACTGATCAGCAGGAGTTCTTCCGTACTCGATACCTTCATTGTTTACACCAGCGAAATATTCATTTAACATAATGATGTCGTTTGCAGGCTGTTCCAATACTTTAAAATCGTCAACAAACCAGGCATATCCCCAAGTTCCTGTCCAGTTTAAACGGAAATAAACCGCACTCTGGCCTCCGGCAACACTTGATACATTAATCTGAACTTTGTATGGATTTGCAGTAGGATTATCTACTCCTTCAGGGAAAACTCTGAATACATTTGGATTCGTGCTTTCATCGTAATCAGGAGTAAGGTCAGTAGGCCATGTAACACCTCCCATACCATCTGCAACTCCTACTACTAAAAATGGTTTTTCGTAGCTGTATGAACGGTAATACGTTTCGAATTCAACTACTACATTTGGATAAGTAGATAAGTCAATAGGCATTGCCGTAGTTAACCATGAATCCTCAACCTCATTTCCACCAGTCGCTCCTCCGTACATATCTGAATCGACAATAGCCCATCCGTTAGATGCAGTTGTGGACGTAATATCGTCAATTGGATAAGATCCCGCACATGAGACACTTCCAATAGACCAATCTAAACTACAATCCGCAGGATCGTGAGTTGTTGTCCAATCAGCAGCAGTAGAGAAATCACTTTCCCATATTGTTGCTTTTTCAGTAGTTACTGGTTTGTGGTTTGGTTGCTGTTCCACAGCAAACATTTTTTGTTTTTTGACGCTAACGTCATGTTTCTGCGCATTAACAGCAATAGCTGTAAGGGCAGACAACGTTAAAAGATAGAATTTTTTCATTATTTTTACTTTAATTTGAGTCACAAATATAGGGATTTATTCTTGTTCCTAAAAATAAAACAGTTTCAAAACTCACGTTTCAAAAGAACATCAGTCAATTTGAGCAGGTCATTGCTTATATCACTGGTATTTAACGAGTTAAAGTGATGGATTGCCGTTGTGTGATAATGTTGCATTACCTGTGTACATTTCTCTCTTACCTGTATTTTATTAAAAATAGTTTGAGTTCTGCTGATTTTATCCTGGTGGTTCTTTAGGTTCTTTAAATTTTTTAGTTCGTTGAGGTCCTTTTCATTTGCGTGATTACTGGCTATAATGCTGAGTATGGTATTTTTATTCGCAATGATATCACCTCCGGTTTGTTTACCGACTTTTAAAGGGTTTCCGTAAAGATCCAGTATGTCATCCTGGATTTGAAAGGCAATGCCAATATTTACCCCAAAGTCATATATTTTTTTTCTGTTTTCTTCAGATTCGTTGCAGATAATAGCCCCTAATTCCAGAGCACATCCCAGAAGAACAGAAGTTTTAAGTCGAATCATTTCAATATACTCCTCTTCTGTAATGTGTTCCTTGTTCTCAAAATCCATATCCATTTGCTGGCCTTCGCATACTTGAATGGCTGTTTTATTGAAAACACGCAATAATTCTGGAACAAGCTCTGCTTTTAAGAGGTTTAGCTGTTCATATGCTTTAACGAGCAGTACATCACCAGATAATATCGCAATATTCGAATTCCATTTTTCATGTATCGATTTTTTCCCTCTTCGCAATGGCGCTTTGTCCATAATGTCATCATGTACAAGCGTGAAGTTGTGAAATATTTCAATCGCCATAGCCGCGTGTTTAGCGTTTTCCATGGTGCCTCCAAATAATTCAGCTGATAAAAGAGTAAGAATAGGACGAATTTTCTTGCCCTCTTGAGACAGCAAATAATCTAATGGTTCATATAGGTTTTTTGGAGAATCGGGAAGGTTTAATCGACTAATTTCATTCCTTATGAATGTAGAGTAGCTGGAAATAAAATTCATTTTTCTTTAGTCAATTCAATTAAGTATGATCCGTATCCACTTTTGATGAATGGTTGGGCAAGCTCGATAAGCTGATTTCTGCTGATAAATCCCTTTTTGAATGCAACTTCTTCTATACATCCAATTTTAAGGCCTTGGCGCTCTTCTACAACCTGAACGAATTGAGAGGCCTGCATTAGAGAGTTAAAGGTGCCTGTATCCAGCCAGGCAGTCCCCCGATCCAATACACCTACTTTTAATTTACCTTGTTTCAGATAGGCTGCGTTCACATCACTAATCTCGTATTCACCTCTTGCAGAGGGCTCTATTGATTTAGCAATATCAATTACGGTGTTGTCATAAAAATACAAACCAGGAATGGCATAATTTGAACGTGGATTTATCGGCTTTTCTTCAATCGAAACAGCATTCATTTCATTGTCAAAATCCACTACGCCATAGCGTTCTGGGTCTTTCACATGGTATGCGAAGATGACACTCCCGTCGGGATCATTGTGTTCTGTGAGCAGATAATCCAGTGCCCCACCATGAAAAATATTATCACCTAGGACCAGGCAAACCTTTTCTTTTCCAATAAAATCTTCTCCAATTACAAATGCCTGAGCCAGTCCATTAGGTTTTTCCTGAATGGCATACTGAAAATCGCACCCCAGCTGTTTTCCATCACCTAACAACTTTTTAAAATGTGGCATATCGTGAGGAGTGGAGATTATCAAAATTTCGTTTATCCCAGCACGCATTAAGGTAGACAAAGGATAATAAATCATTGGTTTATCAAAAACGGGCATGAGCTGTTTACTTACCGCTAATGTCAACGGATGTAATCTGGTTCCAGACCCTCCGGCCAATATAATTCCTTTCATTGCTTTAATCTTTAATTACGTCATTTGCGTCATCTTTCGTATTGTCTTCTATTGAAAGCTCTTCCCATTCAGCTTCTGACTCTTCGTCATATGCTTCAAAATAAGGCTCTTTGAAAGAACGCGTGGTGATGAATTTATCCAAAGACAGAAGTAGGGACGGGAGGACCATTAGATTTGTCAGCATGGCAACCAGCAAGGTAATTGAAACCAATAAACCCAGTGCCTGAGTGCCACCAAATTGTGAAAATGTAAACACTGAAAAACCAGAAAAAAGGACGATAGAGGTATAAAACATTCCAAGCCCTGCCTCTCGTGTGGCATTATTTATACATCCTTTTAAATCCCATTCATTAATTTTCAATTCTTGCCGGTACTTGGCTAAATAGTGAATCGTATCATCGACAGAAATACCAAAGGCAATACTAAACACTAAGAGGGTAGATGGCTTTAATGGAATACCAAACCAGCCCATAATTCCTGCAGTAAATAAAAGCGGAATTATATTTGGAATCATTGAAATAACAACCATTCTCCAGGATCTGAAGAGTATTGCCATCAAAATTGCAATAGACAGGATCGCAAATATTAAGCTGGTAATTAAGTTTTTAACCAAATACTTGGTTCCTTCAGCTGCAACCACGGAGGTCCCGGTAAAAATAACCTTGAAATATTCTTTTTCAATTGCATTTCTTAATACTGGATGAAAACCAACAGCTTTCATTTTTGTCAATAACAGATCTGGTTTTTCATATAATTCGTTTATCAAGTCAATATCGCCGTCAGCTATTTCATCAATAACTGAGGCTTTAATAGCAGGAACACGCTTAAAAATAGAATCCAAATAATTTTTGGAGTAGGACAATTCTCTATAGCATTTTTCTATATACGCCGAATCGGGATTTAAGATTTTACTGACCTTTATTTTTAGGTTTTTTACTTTTTCTGCCACGTCATAAGATCCCACATCTTTCATTTGACTTCGCACTCTTATGTGTCTTGAATTGGTGTCCAGCACCTCTTTTATCGTAAGTCCACCGTTCAGTATATCTCCTTTAAACAGTTTTGTCATGTATTCCTTTTGCCTTCTGGCTGTGGTTCTTGCCATTCCAACCTGCTTAATTCTAAGCTTATACTTTGTAGAGTCGTTTGAATAATATGCCATGTTAAGGGCCTTAATGAAATCTACTATAGATATAGTCTTTGAGAACAGGTCATCTTCTTCAATGGTTCTTTGAACCTCCTCTACGCGCGCCAGTTTATCTAAAGTATTATTTAGTTTTTTGGAATTGAATTGCTTAAAATTAAATAGGTCTTTATCATTGTACTCAATCATCATTTCAAAGGGAATAGACCCTCCGAAATGTTTCTCGAGAAACCTCACATCTTTACTTATTGGGTCATTTTTGGGTAAATCCCCAGTTAAATTACCAGTAGCTTCTATCTTAGTTAAGCCTATTATGCTCGCTGTAATTATGACAATTGTCCCAAAATAAATCAAATATCTCCTGTGCTCCGTATTATACACAATGAAATTCAGCATTCCCGTAGCCATTTTACGGTCGAGATGCTTTAAGTGTCTGGTTTTAGGTCTTTTTGAAAATGAAACAAAAATGGGGAGTATGCATATGGAAATCACAAAAACCAGCATAATATTGGTTGAAGCGGCAATACCAAATTCCATTAATTTTTCGGAATTGGTGAACGCAAATGTTAAAAAACCAAGTGCGGTTGATAAATTGGTAAGAAAGGTGGCTGTACCAATCTTCTGAATTACTCTTGAAAGTGCTTTTACCTTATTCCCATGTTCTTTGACCTCCTGATGAAACTTTGTCATCAGAAACACACAATTCGGAATTCCTATCACAATCATTAGAGGCGGAATTAAAGCCATCAGAATGGACAGATTGAAGCCCATGGCTGCAATACTTCCCATAGCCCATATTACTGCAATAGTCACTACAGTTAAACAAATTCCTACGACTCGAAAAGATCTGAAGAACAGATAAAGCAGAAATCCAGTGACCAGCATAGATGCTCCGATGAACAAAAACATTTCATTTTGAATTCGCGTGGCAATTACTACTCTTAGGTGTGGCAGTCCGGCAAAATGCATTTTCCCTAAATTCTTTTCATAACCCATCGCCAGTTCTTCAATGTCAAGAACGATTTTTGATTTGTTCTGATCAGAAAGGTATTCTTCATTAATACCGACCATCATTAACGAGACATCGCCATTATCACTGAAAAGTAATCCTCTATAAAATGGATTGCTCCGTATTTCTTCTTTAATGACATCAACACTCTTTTCTTTAAACGTAGTGTCCTTGAAAACCACATCAAATACAAACTCTTTTTTTGCTTTATCGTTTTTTAAGGAAATTAATGTGGTTTCAGATGTTACAGATTCTACTCCCTTTATTTTTAAAATGGAATCGCCGAGCTGTTTCCATTTTTTCAAATTGGATTCTGTGTATAGGGAATTAGGTTTAATTGCAATGACTAAAATATTGCCATCTTCACCAAAGAGCTCCTTAAACTTATTATAATTTGTGGTAGTCGGAGAATCTTTTGGAAGAACGATTCCGTATTTATTGTCAAGTTTAAGCTTGGTCAATGCGGAATATCCAAACGCCACGGTAATCAGTGTGATTACACCAAGTATGAAAAATCGATTTCTAAGAATGAAATTTGCAATTCCTTGCCACATATTATTTTCAGGTAATTGGAAGAAACAAATTTAAAGATTTACTTTGACATAGTATTACGCAACTTATGTTACAACCAACGGAAGAGGTCATCAAACATACTCTTACCCCAGGGAGTATTCCCGTAATCTTTTTCAATTTTTGCTTTCAACTCTTCCAAATTATACACGTCATTTTTCTTTTTATTCGGAGTTAATTCTTCCTCTGTAGGTGAAATGAGCTCAATTTTTTTTGCAAAATACACTATTCCGCCGTCCTCAGTGGCTAGCCCTAATATAGTCCCTGGTAAACCACAATACCCTTCAGGTCCAATAGGAGTAGCAAGCTCTGGAGTGTACCAGGCATAAATTCTTGTACTGTCGTTTTTTTCATACATGGCTTTTCTACAGTCGTACCCGCCAATATTTCTTTTACTCTCTGTAACCTTCCACTTTCTTTGAGGTAAAGAATCTTTGATGTACACATTTTGACCATAGAGTCCCAAAATAATGAACTGGCTTTCTTCCCCCAGGTATTGATAGTAATAATTTTTGGTAGTCATCCAGCCCATTCGACCTTCTGAAACATCCTGAATAGGCCTGAAAACCGATGATGTATCGTTAAATAGTAATTCAAAGCGATCTACTTTAATTTTGTTGTCTTCGTTAATCATTTTTCTCATTCTCGAATCTTGAAACCGTTTTTCGAGATTGGTTTTTCGCTCAAATGTTATTTTACCGTAGGTGCTGTATTGACCGAATCCAATAGTGAATACGAATAGAAAAAGAATGGTATAAGCAAATTTATTAATGAAATCCTTTAAAATCATCTTCTCTTGTTTTATTGTTGTTGAACCTATACGTTAGTCTCATTAGAAAATAACGCGAAATAATCTGTGTATAATTATCTGTAATCGTGTTTCCGTTTATTTCTCTGGTTAAATTGATGTTTTGATTCAGTAAGTCATTACCATTAAACGCAAGAATCAAATTTTGTGTTTTTAAGAATGCCTTGCTGATTTCGGCATTAATTATGAATATATTTCTGTTAAACCCTCCTGCACGTCCTGTATTGATAGAATAATTGCCATCTGCCTTAATTTTGAACCCACCGCGTATACGCCATTCCACTTTAGCTGTGTATCGTTGTGTACTATAAGGTTGGTTTGAAAATGTCGATAAAGAGGACACAGGATTCGTATATGAATAGTTGTTTCCAATGCTGAACTCCAGTGAATCAAAATTAAATTGAATGTCAAGCCCTCCTGAAATAGTGCTGTTTTGTGTGATGTTTTCTTCATCATCAATAAAATTGGTGTATTTCATATAGGTTCCAAAGAAATTGGGTTCAAATTCTATTTTTCTGTTTAATATGGGAAATCCAGCACCTGCAAAAATGGA
>Ga0206686_1000378_pt1 | contig 12925 bp, 10 predicted proteins | sample M250012015metaG_FD_155447 | JGI IMG/M metagenome (GOLD analysis project Ga0206686, IMG submission 155447) | Ammonia-oxidizing marine archaeal communities from Monterey Bay, California, United States - M2 500m 12015 | ecosystem: Environmental > Aquatic > Marine > Intertidal zone | place: USA... | reverse complement strand
GACCGGCGACGGTTCCGGGGCGGTGGAGCAACTACCGTGCGGCGGTGGCTGAATTCGGCGCCGATACGTTCCACAGACCGGTTGACCAGTCGATCCTCTCCGCCTTTGAGGCCGTGTGGGACGGATTGGCAACTGCGGGTACGTGGTGGACGGCCTCCGAGCGGGTGGCGATCGTGGCGGCGACCCGAAGGTCTCTGAGGCTTCCCCTCGGGGAGACCGCCCCCGACATCGCCGGGCTCTCTGACGCTGTCGGCCCCGACGGCCTCTCACCGTTGACCCTTGAGGTCGTCCGGCGCCTGGCAGTCGATGCCGGACGGATCACCCGGGACTGGGCCACCGCCGCGATCGAACGGATGGGTCAGGGCCCCTACGTCGAGACGGTTGCGCTGGTCGTCCAGACGGTCCCCATCGACATGCTCTGCGATCTGCTGGGCAGGCCACGCCAGGACCTGCCGGTTCCCGGCCGGGGTGAACCCTCCCGCGTCGTTCCCGACGGTCTCGGCCAGGAGGGGGCCTTCGTGCCGTGGGCCGTTGACGGTTGGTCGGGTCCCAACGTGGCCCGTGCGTTGTCGTTCGTGCCTGATGACAATGCGCGGCGCATGGGAATCGTGACGAGCATGTACAGCGGCCGGCACTTCGAGGAGATGGTCTGGCGTCACCGGGCCCTCAGCCGCCCCCAGGTCGAGTTGGTAGCGGCCCGCACGTCGGCGGTCAACGAGTGCTTCTACTGAACGTCGGCCCACGTGATGCTGCTCCGTGCGAGCAGCGATGCCATCGACGCCGGCGCCGACGTCCACGGGGCGGTCGGCGGGGCCACGGGGAACGTCCGCCACGGAGGGCTGCTCATGGCCTACGCGGAGGCAGCCAACCGTGATCCGGAAGCGGCGCGGGCCCTGGACGACGAGGTGATCGCCGCCGTGGGGGAGGCCGGCCTGGTCGACGCCGCGGTGATCGTGGCTGTCTTCAACGGCCTGGTCCGGTCAGCCGATGGCATCGGCATACCGCTCGACGACACGATGCTGGCCGCCACCGCCGACGCGCGGTCCGTGCTCGGACTCGACAGCTTTGCCGGAGCGGCCAACAACCCCGGTTGACAGCCTGAGGAGTTCAGGGACGTCCAGGCCCCTATGGCGCCTTGATGGCCCGCCGGTAGACCTCCGACCCGGCACCGCTGGGAACCCGACTCGGCCCTAGCCTCTGTCCATGCCGAGCGACGGGTTCCTGAAGGCGATGAACGGGGTACACAAGGGCCTCCTGAAGTTGAGTGGCGGGAGGCTCGGGTGGACCGCAGCCGAGATGCCGGTGCTGGAGCTGACCACCACCGGCCGCAGGTCGGGCCGGCCCCGGTCGGTGATGCTGACGTCGCCTCTGAGCGACGGCGACCGGATCGTGATCGTCGCCTCAAAGGGCGGGGAGGACACCCACCCGGCCTGGTTCCTGAACCTGCGGGAGAACCCGCAGGTGACGGTCTCGATGAAGGGCACCCCGGGCGTGGCGATGATCGCCCGTGTGGCATCCCCCGAAGAACGGGAGCGGCTCTGGCTGGTCGTCGCCGACAAGCAGGCCCGCTATGCCGGCTACCAGCAGAGGACGGATCGGGAGATCCCGCTGGTCCTGCTCGAACCAGCGGGCTGATCGGGGCGTACTCCCGACCTGGAGCCGGTCAGGTCGTGTCGATCCGGCAGGCATCGAGGATGGCCGGTCCGTCCATGGACTGCGCCATCCGGTCGATTGCCGTGATGGCCTGCGCTTCCTCGAGGCACTCGAGTTCACACAACCCGGCGACGGCGTCCGTGGCTTCGGCAGCGTTCAGCCCGGGTACGAAGCTGATCCTGACTCGCACGAACCTGGGACCGGAGCCCGGCACGCCGCCCGGTGCCTCACGGTCGGCGACCGACCACACATACTCCGAAGGCCATCTCATGATTCCGTTTCCCCTGGTGTAGGTCCCTTCGACGATCCGTTCCCTCGCCTGGGTTATCGAACAGTTGATGGTGCAGGTGAGGAACCGGTCGGGCCTCTTCACCGCCCTGCCGCAGAGGGCGCATCGCCCGACGATGGTCGGGTCGCTCTCGCCCAGGGCCTCGCGTAGCCATTCGACCGATTCGTGGGTGGCGGCCCGACGGATTGTCTTGGCATCGACGGCCATGTTGGACACAGCGGCCTGACGGATCTCCACCCAGGGGTCCTCGGCGAGCCGGTCGATGATCTCGGGCGGGCATGTCTCGTGGGAGGCGACGATGCGCCTGACGGACGGGTGGGCGTGGCCCGCCCACCACGCGACCTCCGGTGGCGCTGCGGTCCAGAGGGTTCCTTCTAGGGACCCCCATTCGCCGACAGGCTTGAATGGGTCATTGCGCTCCGGTTCGGGTCGCTTGCCTCCGAACATCATCCATGCGCCCGGGATGCTGTTGCGGTTCTCCCACAGGAATGACGCCCGTAGGAGATAACCGAGACGAGCCTCAGCGGCTTCCGGGTCATCGACTAGAGCGTCGTTGGCGAACAGGTCGGTGATATCGCTGGTCATGGTGGTCTCCCATCGTTCCTGGCGTTACCACCTGACCGGCAGTGCCGGCTGGTTGGTGGACCGTCGACGGGCCAGGCCCCTCAGGTCCTCTGGATAGGTGCCTTTATTGTCGCAGCGGGGTGTGACAGGCGGGTGTCGTCTGCCCGGCGCCAGCGGAGCGACGGCCGGTACCTAGGATCCGACCGATGGATGGTGTGGAGAGGTTCAGGGACCGTTCGGTCACCCTCGCAGGCGTGGTCGGCCGGAACGTCGAGATTCCGAGCGCCAACCCCGTCAACTACCACCAGGCCATAGATGATCCCGGTGGCTGCGAGCCACTCCTGGCCGACGGCAAGCTGTTCCTGCCCCGGGCCGACGGGCCCCTTCCCGTCGTGATGGTCGTGCCCGGCAGCCTGGGGGTGGGCGACAGCCACCTGTGCCACGCCGGGACCCTCCTGGACGCGGGCTACGCCGCCTTCGTGCTCGACCCGTTCGGACCCCGGTCCGTCGTATCGACGGTCGCCAACCAGACCCACTACTCGTTCGCCGCCAGCGCCTTCGACGTGCTGGCGACGCTTCGGGTCCTGGCCGACCTCGACGCCATTGATACCGACCGCATCTCCGCCCAGGGCCACAGCAGGGGAGGCTCAGCCGTACTCACCGCCGCCGTCCGGAGCTTTGCCGACCCCATCGTGGGCGACGGCCTTGCCCTGGCAGGGGCGTACGCCGTCTACCCGTGGTGTGGCCACCAGTTCGCCCACCCTGATGTCGGCCCGACCCGGGTGAGGGCCATCGTCGGCGACCGGGACGACTGGCTATCGGTGCAGCAGGTCCAGTCCCAGGTCCAGGCCATCAACCTGACTGGCGGTGAGGCGTCAATCCGGGTCGTGGGCGGTGCCTCGCACAGTTTCGACCGTTCCGAGGAACTCCACGAACTACCCGAGGCGAGCGTGGCCCCCGGTGCGCCGACCACCTACATCGACGGCGATGGCGCCATGGTCGACTACCGGACCGGCGCGTCGGACGCATCGACCACCGATCGGGAGATGTTCATGGCGGGAATCCATGCCGGCTTCGGTCGGTGGGGTGCCCACATCGGCAGCACCGGCGACCAGCCCGAGGTGTTCAGGCAGGACATGCTGGACTTCCACACCGAGGTGCTGAGCGGAACTCAGGGGAAGGGATAGGACCATGCCCATGAATTGGCAGGGAGATGTCGTATCGCTGGTCGAGGCGTTCAGGAGCGGGGAGCGTTCCCCGCTTGACGAGGCCGAGGCGACGCTGGCCGCCATCCGGGCCAGCGACCTGAACGCCTTCTCGTTCGTGGACGCCGACGGGGTGCTTGAGCGGGCCGCCACCGCCGACGTCTCGCTGCCGCTGGGCGGCGTGCCGGTCGGGGTGAAGGAACTCCACCAGGTCGCAGGCTGGCCCGACACCGACGCCTCGCTGCTGTTCGCGGAGCGCTACGCCGACCACGACACCACCATGGTCGCCCGCCTCAGGGCTGCCGGCGCCAACCTCGTCGGCCTGACCACGGCCAGCGAGTTCGGCGGGCTGAACTGCTCCACCACGAAACTGAACGGCATCACCCGCAACCCGTGGGACCGGGCCGCCACGCCGGGCGGATCCTCGGGAGGCAGCGCTGCAGCGGTCGCCGGCGGACTGGTGTCCATCGCCACCGGCGGTGACGGCGGCGGGTCGATCCGGATCCCGGCGGGCTTCTGCGGCCTGGTCGGGATGAAGGGGACCGCCGGGCGGATCCCCCGTGGGCCGCACACCACCATCGGTCCGATGACGGTCGTCTCAGGCTGCCTGGCCCGCTCGGTTCGCGACGCCGCCCGCTGGTACGACGTGTGCGCCGGGTTCGACGCCCGCGACCCGTACAGCCTTCCCGCCGAGGCCGACTGGGAGGCGGGCCTCGGTTCGACCGACCTGCGGGGCCTGCGGGCCGTCATCTCGCCCGACCTGGGCTCGGCGATCATCAGCGACGCCGTGCGGGCCCGCGTGCAGGAGTCAGGCGAGGCGCTGGCTGACGCCACCGGGCTGGACCTCGTCGACGTCGAGGTGTCCCTGCCGTCGATCACCTGGGAATGGGCCGTCGCCAACCAGGTCGGCCTGGTCCGGGAGGTAGGCGACCTGTGGCCGGACTGCGAGGAGCAGATGACGAAGTCCATGGCCTTCGGTGTCCGGATGGGTATCGAGCGGTTCGACATCGAGGTGGCAGGCCGGGTCGAGGCGGCCCGCACAGAGGCCAACCGGCGCATGGCCGACCTGTTCGACTCCGTCGACGTCGTGATCTGCGCCTCGAACCCCGACGTGGCCTTCCCGGCCGAGATCGAGTCCAACACCCGGGTGGCGGGGGAGAAGGCGCCCCCGGGCAACAACGGGGCGCTCACGATTCCCGCCAACATCTCGGGCAACCCGGCGGTGTCGGTGCCGGCCGGCCTGGTGGACGGCCGACCTGTCGGTGTTCAGCTAATCGGCCGCCAGCACACAGACCGCATGGTCCTGGACCTGGCCGCGGCATGGGAGCGAATCGCCCCCTGGCCGCTGGTGGCGACCTGACGGGCTCTGCCGGCCGCTTACCCGGTCGGGCTGAAGCGAATCAGTTGGAATGTCAGCCGCCACCGACCACCCGTACCCGGCCGGCTACCGGGTCCACCTCGACCACGTCACCGTCGGTGATCAGCCGCATGGCATCGGCTGCCCCTACGACAGCCGGTATGCCGAGTTCCCTGGACAGCACCGCGGCGTGAGACATGGGTCCGCCCTCGGCGGTCACGAGCCCGCCGACGAGCGTCAGGACCATGTTGTACGCCGGTGAGGTGGTGCGGGTGACCAGGATCTCGCCGGGTTCCAGGCGGTCGAAGGCCTCCTCGGCGTTCTCCGCCACCCGGGCCACGCCGGTGATCGGCATGGTGCCGATCCCCGTGCCGGTCAGCGACGGGCGGTCGGTCGACGGCCCGTCGACGTCGCCCATGCCGAGCTCGGCGATCACGGTCAGGACCAGCGACACGGTCGTGGCCAGCGGTGCCGGGAGGGCGTCGAGCGGTGGCTGTGCCTCTGGCCGGCCGAGAGACGCCGGTGGATCCAGGGTCTTCTGATGGGCCCGTTCCCCGGCACGCGCCGCCAGGTCACCGGCACCGGGATCGGGCGCTCCGGATATGACCGCCGGCAGCTCGTGGCGGTCCAACTCGAACACGTGGGAGGGATCCTCCAGGCGACCCGACGCGGCCAGGCGACGTCCGGCCTCCAGCATCGCCAGGCGCAGCAGCCCACAGGGCCATTCGGCGGTGATCGGACCGTTGTCGTCCCGCAGGTCCATGGCCCCGCGGGCATCGGAGAGCAGGTCGGCGAACCGGGAGCGGTCCACGTCCGGAACCTGTGAGAGGAGCTCGGTGGCGGCCCTGTCCGCCGCCCCGGGATCCGGGCCGGCGGGCCTGGCGTTCAGGATGCTGGCCAGGATCACATCGGGTGCCTCTCCCAGCGTCGGAGAATCCAGGTCGTAGCCGGCGTAGAGCACCGATGAGCGGTGACGCAGGTAGGCGTGCAGCTCCTCGGCCACTCGTGGCGAGGCGGCGGCGACATCCTCCAGGCTCGTCGGCGCCACACCCGTTTCGGCGAGAGCGGCCCTGATCCGGGCGAGTGCCTCACGCGGTTCGACGGTCGAGGGCGATGCTCCGGCCAGCGCCGTGAGCAGTTCCGTGCTCGCCAGGCCCCAATCGGCGCCGGCCAGCAGCAGCAGGCCGATGGGCCCGAGGTCGTAGCCGTGCAGCCGGAAGTGCTCCTCGAACGTGGAGCGGACATGGGCGAGGATCCCACTCACGTGGTCGGCCAGACCCTGATCTTCCAGAGTTCCCAGGTCGACGTCCTGGAAGGCCAGGTTGCGCGCTGTCAGGTCAGGCCGGATCGTGGAATGCCATTCGGCGATCACCCCGGGCGCCGGCGACTGCTCGAGGGTCCGACGGGCGGCCCGGGTGCGACGACGGAACTCCGGGTGCAGTCGGGAGGCGACCTTCAACAGCACGGTGGGGGGAGCCTTGGCCGACGGCCGATCGGCCCTGATGAGGGGCCGTAGCCGCGTGTACATGAAGCCCTCCACGAACGCCACGGACAACGTCTCGGCCGGGATGCCCATCAGAGGCCACTGCTTCCGGTAGGCGGACTCGACCGCAGCGGGCAGTAGCCACCGCATGATCGGGGTGGTGCCACCCGTGAAGTGCGACCGGTCCAACTGCCACTGCCCCGGCCCGGGCGCCACGAATTCCGTGTCCATTCTCTGCATCCCTCCTGCCACACGAACCCTACGCGGCAGGGCCGGATGCATCCGGACGTACCATCGTCGGCCTATGCGCCGTCCCGTGCTGCCGACTCCAGTGAGGATGCTCGTCCCGGCGCTGGCGCTCGCCCTCGCATCGACCGCCTGTAGTGGCTCCGACGAGGTCGCCGAGCCGACCACCACGACCATCGTCGACCTGTTCGGCGATACGTCCACGACCACCACCATCGGACGCCTCGCCGTTCCCGGCTGGACGCACACCGAGCTTCCCGACCTATGGGAGGACGTCGACGAATGCGTGGAACTCACGGAGGTCGGAACTGAGCCGCTCCCGACCGAGGGGCCCCGGACCGTCATCGTGGAGTCGGGCGACTCCCTCGGGAAGATAGCGAAGCGCTTCGATCGCACGGTCGACCAGTTCATGCGTGCCAACGGGATCAGTGATCCGAACCTGCTGGATGTCGGCCAGGTCCTCGTCGTCCCCCGGCGGCAGGCGGCAGCCGAGGTCGAGGCCACCGACGGTCCCACCATCCTCGTGGAGCCCATCTACTGCGAGATCGACACCGGCGTTCCGGCGTTCGGACCCGATGGCGTCCAGATCGGCGGCCCGGGGATGATCGAGGTGTTCGCCGACTGGAAGCGGATCGAAGGTCCCCGCGAGGCCCCCAGGGTCAACGGTCGGCTCCGGGGCCTGATGATCGCCTCGGTGCGCACCTTCGTCGACGACGTGGTCCCGCTGATCGAACGGCACGGCTACCCGTGCCGGGACGCCACGAACAACCGGTGCGTGTGGATGCAGCACCGCTGGGAGGTCCTGCTGGCCACCGACGACCACCTCAGCGTGCGCGACACGGTGCGGCGCCTACTGCCCGGTGCCGCAGCCGTCGAGGCCGAGGTGAGGGCAGAGACGTTCGACCTCTCCAGCGGCTTTCCGTTACGCATCGAGGACCTCTTCGATCCGGAGACCGGGTGGCTGGGAGCGCTCTCCGCGGCGGCGGTCGAACGCCTTGCCGACCAGCCGTGGACCGATGGGCGGCGCGTGGAAGGTGCGGGCCCGCAATTGGAGAACTTCGGCCGGTTCAACCTCACGCCTGGTGGTCTGGTGCTGGCATTCCCGCCGGGGAGCATCGGCGGATCGGGTAGCCACACGGTCTCCATCACCATCCCGTACCGGATCCTGGACGGCTACTGGCAGCCCGGTGGCCCGGTCTCGCTCCTGGACTGATCCGAACCGCCCACCCGGGCCCTCCTAGGCTCGGTGCATGGACCTTCAAGAAGCCATGCGCACCACCTTCGCCTGCCGGGAGTTCACCGACGATCCGGTCTCGGACGAGGTGCTCCACCGCATCCTCGACGTCGCCCGGTTCGCCCCATCGGGTGGCAACCGCCAGGGAGGCCACGTCGTGGTGGTCCGGGACAAGGGGGTACGCCAACGGCTGGGTGAACTCTGCGTCCCCACGCTCCGCCTGTACGCGGCCCAGGTCGCTGCCGGTGAGTCGCCGTTCAACACGGTGGTGCCCTCGGCCGTGGACGTGGCGACGGCGCTTGACACCCCTACCGAACCGTTCGCCCTCTTCGAGCACCTGGGTGACGTCCCGGTGGCACTGGTCGTCAGCGTGGACCTGGCCGCGGTGGCATCCATGGACAAGGACCTGGACCGGGTCGGCCTGGTCACCGGTGCATCGATCTACCCCCTCGTCTGGAACATCCTGCTGGCCGCCCGTGCCGAAGGCCTGGGCGGCCTGGTTACAACGGCGGTCGTACCGGCCGAGGCCGAGGTCCGGCGCCTTCTGGACCTTCCCGACACGCACGCCGTGGCGGCCCTCCTCCCGCTCGGCGTGCCTGTCAGGCAACTCACCCGCCTCACCCGAATGCCGGTGGAGGAGTTCACGACGGTCGACCGCTTCGACGGCCCGCCACTGGCCGGGCCGGCCACGGACGAAGCCTGAGCTACCGCCCATGCGCCTCGGCCTCACCCTCCACCTGACCGACAGGTCCATCGACATACGCGAGCTGGCCGTCGAGGCCGAGCAGCGGGGCTTCTCGTCCATCTGGATCCCGGAGCACACCCACATTCCGACCAGCCGGGCCACGCCGCCACCGGGCGGCGGCAGCGAGTTGGACGACGAGTACCCCCGTTCTCCCGACCCCTGGGTCTCCCTCGCTGCGGCGGCCGCCGTCACCGACCGGATCCGCCTGGGTGCCGGCGTGGCCCTGGTGGCGCAGCACGACCCGATCGTCCTGGCCAAGGTCGTCGCCAGCGTGGACGCCCTTTCGGCGGGACGGGTGGACATGGGGGTCGGCTACGGCTGGAACCGGGAGGAGATGGCCCACCACGGCGTGGAGTACTCCACCCGCCGGGCCCGTGTGCGCGAGCACGTCCTGGCCATGAAGGCCCTGTGGACCGACGACGAGGCCGAGTTCCACGGCGAATTCGTGGACTTCTCGCCGAGCTGGTCATGGCCGAAGCCGGTCCAGCAGCCGGGTCCGCCGGTGTTCGTGGGTGGGTCCGGCGGCCCACGCCTCATGGACCACGTGGCGGAGTTCGCCGACGGTTGGCTGCCCATCGGCGGAGCCGGGATCCGGCGGGCGCTGGACGAACTCCGGTCCGCCTGCGACCGCCACCAACGCGATCCCGACGACGTGGCGATCATTCCGTTCGGCACGCTTCCCGACGAGGGCAAGCTGGCCTACTACTCCGACATGGGCATCGGCGAAGCGGTCCTGAGGCTTCCGTCGGCTGGGCGCGACGAGGTGTTGCCCGTCCTCGACGACTACGCGCGGTTCCTCGGCTGACAGGCCCGGTCGCTACCGTCGGTGGTGCCCCGAGCGGGGTGGACCAGGGGAGTACGGCATGGCGCACGATCTGATAATCCGCGGTGGGACCGTCGTCGACGGCACCGGCGCTCCTCCACGGACCGCCGACGTGGTCATCGACGGTGACCGCATTGTCGAGGTGGGGCGCTCCGACGGCTCGGCACGCCGCGAGGTGGACGCCGATGGGCTGGTGGTCACCCCCGGCTTCGTCGACATCCACACCCACCTGGACGCCCAGCTGGCCTGGGACCCGATCGGCAGCTCCGCCTGCTGGCACGGTGTCACCTCGGTGGTGCTCGGGAACTGCGGCGTGACGTTCGCGCCGGTCGCACCGGGGGGCCGCGAGGTCCTGGCCGAGATGATGGAGTCCGTCGAGGACATCCCGGCGGCGAGCATCCTGCAGGGCCTGTCCTGGAACTGGGAGTCCTACGGCGACTACCTGGACGAGCTGGACGGCCTCCCCAAGGGCCTGAACGTGGGTGGACTGGTCGGACACTGCGCGGTCCGCCTGGCGGCCATGGGCGAGCGCGGGATGGACGAGACGCCGACCGGGGCCGATGACATCGCCACGATGGCCCGCATGGTCGATGAGGCACTCTCCGCCGGAGCACTGGGATTCTCGACGTCGCGGACCCTGCTCCACCACGTCCCGGATGGTCGCAACGTGCCGGGTACCTTCGCCGCCCCGGACGAGCTGCTGGCGTTCGCCGACGTGCTGCGGGCCAGGGGCGGGATCTTCGAGGCGGCGCCGGCCTACATCAGGTTCGAGGGAGGTTCCGGGGATCCGGTGGCCGACGAGGTCGCCATGTATGGCGACATCAGCCGTGCCGGTGACTGCGACGTGTCGATCGCCCTGACCCAGGTGGATTCGATTCCCGACCTGCACCTCAGGGTCCTGACCGCGGTCGAGGCGGAGAATGGGAACGGCGCCCGGATCCGTCCCCAGACCACGTCGCGCCAGGTCGGCGTCCTCCTGGGCCTGACCGGGCATACCCCGTTCGACAAGTTGGACGCCTGGCGGGACCTGGCGGACCTGCCGCTGGCCGGTCGCGTCGCCAGGCTGGCCGATCCGACCTGTCGCACCGTGCTGCTGGCCGAGGCCGAGCAGTCCATGGCGTCGGGGCGTATCGACTGGTCCGGGCTCTTCCCCCTTCCCGACTCGCCGGTTTCGCACGACTTCGAGCCCCGCGACAGCGTGGCCTCCATCGCTGCGAAGCGGGGCGTGACGGTCGCTGAGGCGTTCGTGGACCTGGCCTGCGAGATGGGCGGACGGCGTGTCTTCAACTGGCCGATCCTGAACCAGGACCTGGACGAGGTGCTCGCGATGTTGAACCGTGACTACGTGACCCTGGGGCTGGCCGATGCCGGCGCCCACGCCACCCAGATCATGGATGCCAGCCAACCCACCTTCTTCCTCACCCACTGGGTCAGGAACAGGGGAGCCTTCAGCCTCGAGGAGGCTGTTCGCCGCCTCACTTCGGACACTGCCGACCTGTTCGGCGTGAAGGGGCGGGGGAGGCTCGAGGCGGGCGCCTTCGCCGACGTGAACCTGATCGACATGGATGGGCTGGCCCTCGGGTACCCGGAGATGGTCGCCGACTTCCCGGGTGGTGCCTCCCGGTGGACCCAGGCCGCCGACGGCTACCAGCACACCGTGGTCAACGGTGAGGTGTTCATGGAGTCGGGGGAGCACACGGGCGTGCTGGCCGGCCAGATGATCAGGCCCTGAGGCCCGCCTTGCCGGAACCGGACGACAGGTCGCCCCCCGTCCTGGTGGACTTCGGGCTGGGGCCGTACGTCCACGGCGTTCCCAGCAGGCGATTCCCCGTCTACACCCGTGGGAACGCCGGCGAGGTCTACCCGCAGCCCGTGTTCCCGTTGTCGGCGGGACTGGCGACGGCCTTCGGTGGGGATCCGGCCCGGGACGTCCTCTCGGCCACCGGGATGCTCACCGCCGCCGAGTGCGACGAGACCGGCGACGTGTTCATGGGGGTGTTCGGCGGGTACATGTACCTGAACCTCTCCGTGCCGCGGGTGCTGGCCATCCGTACTCCCGGTACGACGCCGCTGGAAGCCGACGCCACCTTCCTGGGATCCGAGGCCCTGGCCCCGCCCCACGTGGCGAGCCGTGGTGACAGGAACCCGTGGGCGACGCTGCGCGGCCTCAGGTACGGGTGGAGGATCCTCGCCACGTCTGACCTTCCGGACCTGGACGCCGGGATCCTGGAGGTCGACCGGTGGCGGGCCACCCTGCCCGACGTGGAGACGGCCACGGACGAGGAGTTGGCCGCAGCGGCGGTCGATGCGCTTCCCATGCTGAACAGGCTCTTCACCGTCCACCTGGTAATAACCGGCGGCGCGGGCATCGGGCTGGACGTCCTGCGCCAGCTCTGTCGTCGACGCCTGGGTGATCCCTCCATGGCGCTGGCGCTGCTCGGTGGCCTGGGCGGGGTGGACTCCGCCGAGCCGTCCTTCGCCCTGTGGGAGCTCAGCCGCACCGTGCGGTCCGATCCCCATCTGGAGGCGTTGTTCGACGGTGGCCTACCTGGCATGGTCCAGCGTCTGGCAGCCGATGCAGGTGCGGAGGCCTTCAACTCGGCGTTCGAGGCCTTCCTGGCGACCCACGCCGCTCGCGGGCCCAACGAGTGGGAGATGGCCTGCGAGGTGTGGGGTACCGACCCGTCCCTGCCGCTGGCCATCATCGAGCGCATGCGCCACGCCGGCGACGACCACGACCCGAGGGTCCGTTCGGCGGCCCGGGCCGCAGAGCGCGAGGCGGCGACCACCGACGTGCGTCGCCGGATCCGATCCGGAGACCGGTGGTTGTTCGACCGGGCGCTGCGGTGCGCCGTGCTGAACACCCGTGGGCGGGAGCGTTGCAAGACGCTCCTGGTGGGGGCCATCCACGATGGCCGCCTCCGGATGCGGGAACTGGGGGGACGGCTCGCCGCCCGGACGCACGACGGGCGGCCAGACGACCTCTGGTACGTGACGCTCGACGAGTTCGCCGACTACCGGCGGGACCCCGGGGCGTTCGCCGGGGTGGTGGCGCGGCGTCGGGCCATCCGCGATCGGCTATTGGAGTTGGAGCCGCCGTTCACATTCGACGGTGCGCTGCCGCCGGCGGACACCTGGCGGCGACGGGATGCCCCGGCCGCCCCGACAGCGGCGGCCGGGTCGGTCCTGACGGGACTCGCCGGCTGCCCGGGTGTCGTACGGGGTCGGGCCCGGATCGTCATCGACCCGTCCGATCCGGGAGACCTGGGGCCCGGCGACGTCCTGGTGGCGCCGCTCACCGATCCCAGCTGGACGCCGCTGTTCGT
>Ga0206686_1000374_pt1 | contig 13040 bp, 10 predicted proteins | sample M250012015metaG_FD_155447 | JGI IMG/M metagenome (GOLD analysis project Ga0206686, IMG submission 155447) | Ammonia-oxidizing marine archaeal communities from Monterey Bay, California, United States - M2 500m 12015 | ecosystem: Environmental > Aquatic > Marine > Intertidal zone | place: USA... | reverse complement strand
ATGGTATCCTATCGTTGCTTCTAAGTGAATTTCAGTACGATTTGCATCGATATCTAGTCCACGTATCATTAAGGTTTCAATATCGACAATCCATAATCCCGCATGGTAACTTGAAAGATAAATTCGTCCGTCCCATGCTCCGCCTAAACTATTGTCGGGGAAACCCGGCAATCCTGTTTGGAAGATTTCAGTATCGGCGTTGTGAGGGCTGAACAAAAGCCATTCCTCACCACCGGGAATATGATGGTCGTCTGCGAATGGAATTTCCCAGCCATGAATCAATTTAGGCAAGAATGTCAATTTCCCATTAGTAACTTCGTAATCTGTTGTATCGATTAGGTATCCCATTCCTGTGCCGATAGTTGTTTCGAGAACTTCGGTTGCAAGGAATGTCAAGTGCATTTTTCCTGCCGGATATCCGAGATGACTTGCATCGACCATATCGTCGATAGGTTCGGCATAATGAATGTATGATGCGCGCCCTCCATTTTCATTTCCAGTCGTACCGCTATCGGGTGCGCCATCATTGTCTAGATCAGCGAAATCCATCCATTGCCCAACTTCGGGAGCACGCCAAGTGCAGCCGAGTTGCGTCCCTAATGAACCACGGCAAGCAGCAGCGTGCAATGTATACTGAACGAAATCATTGGTTGGATGAGGGACATCGGAGACATCGAAGATGCGAAGTCCTGCTTCCCAATATGCACCATAGATGAATGTCTTACCAAATCGTGGATCATTAGCATCTTCACCCGGCCAAGTTTGAACCGTCATATCGTGAATGTAAATCCAACCACCTCGGGTAGATTCCCAGCTAACTTCGGCTTCACCCACTTTCACGATAAGTGGATTATCACCGAATCCTGCGAAATTTAAGTGAGCAATCGTTATGCCACCACAAGCATCACCTTGGCCAACATCACAGGATTCATACTCGGGATTGGCAACGAAAATATACCATTCATTATCAATCATATGTGTGTAGAGATTATGTGGGCCGCTAGGATGGTCCGCATCATACCAAGAATCAACCCATTCAGGATCTGATTTATCGGTCACGTCAACGAGCGTGACCGTCACTTGAGCCGGGTCTTCCCATGTGCCAACATTAGGATCAGCCGCTCCCGGGTCAACGATTTGATTTTGGACAATTACATATTCTCGGCCATTATATTCAAGATATTTCACGTCAAGAACTTGTGTATTTGGATCATAATAAACTCCGGTAACAGTGGTGTTTGAAGGATTGGTGACATCGACGATGTGCAACTCTGACCAACCTGCAATATATGCATAGGTTTTGCCATCTGGTGATTCAGCAACTTGAATTTCTGCATTGCCAGGAGCAGTTAACTCATTGAATGAAACCGGTTGAATATTATCGGTGTACATCACGTGTTGACTAGCATTGCGGTGGTCGTGTTCTTCATCTTGTAACAATGGATCTAACATTTCTGTAACATCTAGATTCGAAGAGGATTTTTCGCCAATGAGTAGAATTGATGCGACACTTGCTATGAGCAAACAGAAAACTAAACCGCTGGCAAGAGCAACTTTGCGACTATCCATCCTTACCTGCGAGAGTAGAAGTCATGTTGAAGCCATCGGCAGTCTGCCAAGATGTATGAGGTCGTCATGGGGGTTCGTACTGGCGCTGGTTTTCATTCTGATTATGCCAACCCCAATCGCTGCTCATGAAACTAAGGAATTCACAATCATTCTCCATGATTCTGGTCACATACCTGAAAATGTCCATTCAGGGGTTGTCTTTGACACCGATTCCTTGTTTTTCCGAAATGAAGATACTAGGGAATCGGCAGAACATCGAATATTGATTGATACTGATGAGGACGGTTCTTTCGAAGGTGTTGATGATATCACAACTGGGTGGCTAAAAACAAGTTGTGAATTGAATGAAACCGGCGACCGCCTCGACTCAAATTGCCAGGTCGCCGTGTTAGTCAGTTTGGCTGCAGAAGATGGGTTGCTGCCAGGAAACATTTCGGCACTCCATCAAATTATGTTCGAAGGTGAACAAACGAATATCCCATTTTTTGTAGAATTAAGTGCAGATATTCACACCGATTCTAATGGACTACCAACCGGTTCAGAAAATTTACCTGAAGATGTTAATCCAAAGCAATCAGTATTAGAATTCTTAATTTTCACTTCAGCACTTGTTGGATTTTTTGTCGCTGCTGAATTACTAAAATCAGATGAAGAAGAATGACCTCTTTCAACGGTCGAACATAAGAACCCCGCCTGATTCGGCAGGGCTGAAGGGCGCTTAGCTCAGCTTGGAAGAGCACCTGGTTTGCAACCAGGTGGCCGGGGGTTCAAATCCCCCAGCGTCCACCACCTTTGTTATTTGAACCACTGATTTTCAAATCAAACGTTTTGTTGTAAAAGCATTTGATTCAGAATTTTCAATAATCCTCTTAGGGTAACTTCACTGATACCAGATACCTTGCACACTTCGCTTTGAGTTCTAGGTGAAGTGCTGTCTTGCGAGGCTTTGTATAGCATACAACCGGCGATTCCAGAAGGTTTTTTCCCTTGCCATGACAAATCTTCCTTCACCGAATCCCAAATGTCTCGAGTTTGACCGAGAACATATGGTGGCAAGCCAAGATCCGAATGAAATTTCTCAAAATATTCTTCTGGACCAGTGATGTGATGCGTATTCATTGTCCGAGCAACCAATCGTATGGTTCTCTTCAATTCCTTCTGTTCCACTTCACTAATCATGTCGAATGCTTCAGCTATTACTTCGATTCTACGAGGGATTTTTGCTTGGCGAGCCGCAATGTAAACACAGGCCGCAGATACACCACGAATACTTCGTCCAGTGACGAGGCCTTTCTCCACAGAGTGGCGGTAAAGTGAGGCTGCTTCCTGCTCAATTTGTTTCGGTAAATCTCCTCTGTCACGAATAAATTGCATTGCTTGAGTCAGATTTCTACTTCGCGAATCTCGTGTTTTACTTCTCTGGTCGATGCGCTGTCTCCGGCGCCATTCACGCAAATTCCGACCAGTCATTCCATAGCGTGCCGCACCACCTGATGTCAAATCGGCACGACTAATTTCAGTCGAGAGCCCTTTGTCGTGCAATGTGAGAGAAGAGGGGGCTCCCACGCGACTTCTATCGGCGCCATCGGAGTGATTTACCCACTCGGCACCAGGATCAATCATATTTTCAGCAGCCACATAACCGCAATCCGCACAAAGTGTCTCGCCGCGTACTGAATCGGTATCCCAAGAATTGGACCCACAAATCTTGCACACTCCGGACATTGCGTCAGTGCCCCGTGCCTTAGATGGGCGTTTTGGCGGCGATAATGGCTTGCGTTGCTTTGTAGATTTGGATGTGCTCTTACGAGCCTCGTTCCGGTTTGCAGTATCCTGTCCCATCTTCTTAACCTGTGGTTGTATAGTGACGCTCATCCCTTTTAAATCTAATGCTTTCTTGTTTCTTCTCTTTTTCATTATTTTTTTCTCCATTTTTTAGTGTTGATAATTTGTTTCTAGCAGACTAGATAGTTGATATTGAATTCAGAGTTATTTAAACTCACAGTTATTTTTCATTATTTTATAGAAAATAATCCTTCGTCACCTTCTTGCACCGTCGCCATTCAGAGTCGGCTGTGGCTGGTGATGAACTAACTCGAACGGCTCTCTTTCAGAACCATGTCGAAGCCGGCGCGAAGTTAGTTGACTTCCATGGTTATGAGCTGCCAATTTGGTATACATCTCTTCAGGATGAGCACTTGAAATGTCGTTCGGCAGCGGGCCTCTTCGATGTATCTCATATGGGTTTTTTTCGGTTTTCAGGCGAAGGTGTTTTAGAATGGTTGAACGGTATCGGTACTCAGAATTTTTTGAATATTCCAGTTGGTAGATGTGGTTATACTCATTTTTTGGATAATGATGGATTTATCATCGACGATATGATTTTCGCTGTTGAATCTGAATCGTCTGTGCTTGGTGTTCCGAATGCAACAATGATAGGAACTATGTTCAATTGGTTTGCCGATTTGCTCCCTAATGATGATTCAATAAAGCTTGAAAACCTCTCCAATGAAACTAGTATTTTGGCTTTACAAGGTCCTGCTACACCAGCAATTTTGTCTGATGTTTTAGGGGTGGATAATGTTCCTGGTCGATTCAAATGCCAAATAATTTCTGAGAATGTTCATGGCATTTCTGGTTGGATTCAAGGCACTGGATATACTGGTGAGCGTGGCGTCGAAATATTTGTTTCCAATACCGACGCTCCGATCCTTTGGGATGCATTGCTGAATGTAGGCGTAGATCACGGTGTAATACCTGTTGGATTAGGTGCACGGGATACGCTACGCCTAGAGAAAGGATATTTGTTATCTGGCCAAGATTTCCTCTGGCCGGGACTTGGAATTTCACCTGATGCAGAATTACCTGAGGGCTACTTGTCTCGCGATACAGCAGAAACTGCGGTGCCATTTGGAATTAGCCTTGGGCACGATTTCATCGGCCGCGCACGCGTCGAATCATCTTTCGAAAATGGCGCGCGCTGGCATGGTTTACTAACCCTTGATCGAGGGCCATCTCCGCGACCTGGACATGAAGTACTTTCAAGCGAGGATGATGATTCAAAATTGATTGGATATGTGACAAGTGGTGGGCCAGCCCCGAGTTTAGGCCGAAGTGGGATCGCTATGGCATATCTTGAAGGGGTTGAAATTGGTGATGAATTATGGATTCAAGCAAGTGCTCGAAGGCGTGTTAAGGTGAAAGTTGTAAAACTACCATTTGTATGATTGAGATAGAAGAGGTGATTTGATGCTGACAAAATTACCTAAACTCCAAGAAAAAGGCTGGGCGAATCTCAATTCAGAAGAGAAATTTTATTTCGCTACGAATGTATCTTTTGCATTTTTCTTAGGGCTAATTTTTATAGCACCAAATTCATCTTTCGTTGGGGGCTTATGCTGCCTCACATTAATCGCCTCATTTGTTTCGACTCAGGTACTTGGGAATGTAGCAAATCCAGAAACTATTGTGGGTCTGAATCAGTTCAATGAATTTGCCGATAATGCCGGCACAAATATGATATCGGAAATAGATGCAGGCAATAATATGGACCCTCAAGATCGAATGGTATCTAGTGCTATGAAAAAGCTTGAAACAATGCTCATTGATAGAGGATATACAGCATCCTCGTTATTGGAAAATTTTGATACCGATGGCGATGGAGAAATCAATTATGACGAATTTGATAATGGATTACTTCGAGTTACTGGTGCGAAAGCCCCAGAATCATTGGTTCGCGCTGTATTTTCTGCAATAGATGCTGATAATAATGGTTCGATATCTTTAGCTGAATTTGCAGCCCTTATGGGTGGGGAAGATGTCGATATGTCTGAAACTTCGGGCATCGAAATTTCTGGGCATAGTATTCAATTATACAATGGCGTTTATGCAATGCAACCAGAATTAATGAATGGAAAACCATGGTTCAAAAATAATTCTGGAACTAGGTTATATTTCTACAATGCAAATTCAGGTGGTGCTCCTTCATGGAGTCTGGATAATCGTGAACAAAACGGGTCAAACGACTGGTACAATGGTGGTTGGACTAGATCTCCTGCCGATGGACGCCCACCAATTGGCGAACGTCGTTTTATTGGAGTAGGAAAAATCACCATCAGACCAGTAGTTGCTCAGATAGATTCCTCTGAATCGGTTGCTCCGGTATCGCCCGTAGCACCCGAAGCACCCTCCGCTCCGGTATCGCCCGAAGCACCCTCCGCTCCCGTTGCCTCTGTATCTGCCGAAACAGAAACAATTTCCCCTCTTGATGAAGCGATTCAAGTAACAGATTCGATAATAATTGATATTCAAGAAGCATTAGCAGACCCGAATACTAATCTCGATGAATTGAGAAGTGCTACAGATGCAAAATTCGAAGAAAGCATTCGAGGCCTACCATATTCATTGAAAGTACCTGCCCGTGAAGTTTGGAAATTGAAGGTTGATGCAGCCTTCAAATTAGCGAATATTCATCTCAATCCAGATAATAATGCAGCGAAAATTGCAGCAGGTGTTGGTCTTGCTGGTGCGGTGGTTGGAGGCGTGGCAGCAGCGGGCATGCGTGACAATGTGGAAACGGCAACAACCACTCCCGAACCAGAACATGAATCCTCTTCTGATTGGCACGATGCCCACCATGTAGAGGTGACACAGGATGTGGATCCTCCCGAGAGGGTTAGGGTTCCCGACCGGGTCACTCTGTCGGGGGAGTCATCCTCTGTGGTTGAAGAAACTGCCAAACATGTAGAATCTATTTCTGTACCATCTGAACCGATTGCTGTATCTCAAGACGCTCAGGTCGATGAGGTGGCAATATCACTGAATTCTATCATCTCAGAATTTACCGGAGCTCGATTCTTAAACGATCAACGTGCATTAGTGGAACAATATTCAGAATCAACCTTCAATTTCAATCTCAGAGTGATTTCTGTGGATAGAACCTTTGGAATCGGATTAAAGGATGAATATCGAGGTGGAAGTACACTCATTGGTACATTAGAGGACGATATCGAAGTCGAAGTCCGCCTAATGTCAAGTGCAGATGCAAGTGCTTATCACAATGGTTCAGAAATTATGATTTCTGCTGAAGTCTGTGACTGGAATGGAATTCGGAAGCGTTTAATTTTGAATGCTTATTGAGCAAGTTCAAACGCTTCTTCAATCATTTCTTCTAGGCTGATAGATGGCCTGAAACCAAGACGTTGATCGAGAACCCAAGCATCAACAACACCCCATACCTCATTTGAGTCACTTTGATTCAATTCGATTTCACAGCCAGTTCGTGAATTGTAGATTCCAGAAAGGTCATGCATTGTGATGCCTTTTCCACTTCCTACCGCAATCTCTTCTCTAGTCAGTGGTGGTTTATCGAGGATTCCACCAATTACTGCGACCAAATCCTCGACATGAATGAAATCTTTGACATTTGAGCCATCTCCAGGGACATTAATCCAGCCCATTTGATGTTCATTTGCCCATTTGTGCAGTAGCCCATTCCCTGGTGGCCCCTCTAGGGGCACTCCTTGTACATTCGATGCTCGAATAACTGAAACTGGGCGATCGGCTTGCGCGCGCTCGAGTGCCATCTCTTCCATCCATAGCTGACCTTCTGCAGCGGTATCACGAGGCGAGAGGGTCGAATCTAATCCGTAGAACGGTTCTCCTGGTTGCCATTGTGGATGAACCCTTAGGGTTCCTACAATAATCAAGTGAAGGCTACCGTGTCTGTCCACTGCGTCAATTATCGGGCGAGCTCTTTCTCTCATCGCAATGTAGGTTTGTCGATCATCTCGGTCGAGTGTATCATCCGAAGATGTTGAGTTAATGTGAATTAAAGCGTTGCACGGAGTCAACATTGCATCAAGAGTTAACTTGTCTTGAATCGCTTCATCAGGTATGATAATGGCGGACTTGCCTAACATTTCTACTATGTAAGGAGCGACAAACGAGTCCGATGCAGTGATAGCGACCTTCATTTCAACCGATACCGACTCCTTCCAAACCAATAAGATATTATCGGTTGCTTGAACACTCTTGGCAACGAATGATTAAGGCGGGATTTCTCCCCGATTCATACAACACGAGGGTACTCCCATGGACCAATTACCAAATCTTGGACGTGAGCAAGAAATGCTCACAATAATGGGATTGAATTCTATCGACGATCTATTCTCTAATATTCCTGAACATATTCGTCGGTCTGAGCCTCTACCTCTGCGTGCTCCACAAACTGAAGAAGAGATTTGGCACGATGCTCAGCGTTTACTCGGTGCAAATATCGATTTGGATTCACGCCCATCGTTTCTCTCTGCGGGTCTAGCTAGAAATTTTGTCCCAACGATGGTCGGTGCTATGGCAACCCGTGGAGAATTTTTGACATCTTACACACCATACCAACCCGAGGTATCTCAGGGAATGCTTCAGGCTATGTGGGAATTTCAAACGATGATATCTGAGTTGGTCGGACTGCCGGTTGCGAATGTTTCGATGTATGATGCATCTACAGCGGCCGCTGAGGCTCTAACCTGTGCGGTTCGAGTTAACGGCCGAAAGGCGACTCAAAAGGGAGTGGTTTACGTGTCACAATTTGTTCCACCACATCGCATGCAAGTAATCGAGAATTATCTCCAAGGTGCTAAGACTGAAATCCGGATTTTAGAACATTCTATGGAAGGTCATCTCGATCTGAAAGCCGCTGCAAATGCAGCGGGTTCTTGCGCGGTTTATGTCGAGCAGCCGAATGCTTTCGGCGAGCTCGATGCTGGAATTTCCAATCTGAAATCAATCGTTGGCGAGAATACCGCCGTCATCGTTGGAGTCGATGTAGTTTCATTGGGATTAGTTGAAGCACCGGGTAATTATGGAGCGGATATCGTGGTTGGAGAAGGCCAACCATTTGGAATTGGACCTACTTTTGGTGGCCCGATTTACGGGATATTTGCCTGTGCTAAGAGATATTTACGACAGATGCCAGGTAGAATTGTCGGTCAAACAGTTGATGTCGATGGTAAACTTGCTTACACACTCACTCTTTCAACTCGCGAACAACATATTCGTCGACATCGCGCGACCTCGAATATTTGTTCGAATGAAACTCTCATTGCTCTGATGGGGGCAATGCACATGGCTCTACTTGGTCCCGAAGGGTTGGAAAAATTAGCCCGTAGAGTTGCCGCATCAACCGAAGCGACAAAACAAGCGGTACTTTCTATTGAAGGCGTTGAGTTAGTCGATCCTAAGGCTGCAAACTTTCGAGAATTTGCAGTAATTTTACCCATAGATGCAGCCGCAGCCGTGTCATTTGCAGATGCGGCTGGAATCAATGCTGGTTTAGCGTTGGGAGAATGGTGGGATGGGATGTCACGGTGCTTGCTCATAGGTTGTGATGAGCGCACGAGCCAATCCGATATTGAGGCACTTGTTTCAACCCTCAGCCAATGGATATCAGAGGTGAGCGCATGAGCGATATTTTCTCTTTTAACGGCGCTAGTGGCGCAGGTTGGGCTCAACCGGATCCGATGTTGAATGAATCAGAAGTGAATGCGACTATTCCCGATGGGTTGAAACGGTCTAAATTACCGGCTTGGCCGAATGCAAGTGAGCCTGAATTGGTAAGACATTACACTTGGCTTTCGACTAGAAATTTCGGCATAGACACAGGATTTTATCCACTCGGTTCATGCACGATGAAACATAATCCGAGAATTAATGAGAGAATCGTAAATCTTCCAGGAATTGACAGACTTCATCCTCTTCAACCCGAACACCAAATCCAAGGTATCCTATCAATTTTTTATGAGATGCAAGAAATGTTAGAAATTTGTTCGGGTATGGACCAAGTAACCCTGCAACCAGTGGCTGGAGCGCAGGGTGAATTTACCGCGATGAGATGTATACAAGAATACCATCGAGAAAATGGTGAAACACATCGCGACAAAGTCATCGTCCCAGATTCCGCTCATGGCACGAATCCGGCATCAGCAGCGATGTGTGGATACCAAATCGTCGAAATTCCTAGCCGAGATGATGGCCGAATCGATTTAGAGGCTCTTCAAGCAGCTGTTGGAGAAGATACCGCTGCGATGATGATTACTAATCCATCAACACTTGGAGTATTCGAGCCAGAGATTACAGAAGCTGCTGAAATCGTACACAGTGTAGGTGGACAAATGTACTATGATGGTGCAAATTTCAATGCAATTATTGGCAAAACAGATCCCGGTCGAATGGGTTTTGATGCAGTTCATTACAACCTTCACAAAACTTTCAGCCAACCTCATGGCGGAGGCGGTCCTGGTAGTGGTCCAATTGGTGTTAAGGCTCATCTCGCAGCATATTTACCAACACCATTAGCCGCTCGAAGAGATGTTTCAGAATCTGATCCAAAAGGTGTAGGTGATGGATATTGGTACACGTGGAAAACCCCTGCAAAGACCATCGGGAAAGTCCAACAGTGGCACGGAAATGCGGGTGCAGTGGTACGTTCTTGGGCATTTTATCGAAGGTATGGGAGAGAATTAGAAAAAATGTCTGAGCATGCTGTGTTAGCAGCAAATTATCTTCGTCATATCATTATTAATCCTGATAAAGAGACTTTAGACAGTGTTCATGCGATGCCCGTCAATGGTGTTCCTGCAGACGTTGTCATGCACGAATTCACCCTATCCTTAAGCCCCCTCGTGGAAGCGGTTGGAGTAACTGGAAAAGATGTCGCGAAACGCCTACTCGACTATGGGGTAATGTCCCCTACCCTGTACTTCCCAATGATTGTACCAGAATGTATGATGATAGAACCTACCGAGACTGAATCGAAAGAAGTTCTCGACAAATTTGCCGCAGATTTTCTAACAATTCTTGGCGAAGATCCTGATTTGGTTAAGACCGCTCCACATACTACTGATGTTCGTCGAGTTGACGAAGTGTCAGCGGCTCGAAATCTGATTTTACGTCACCCAAATGGCACTGAGTGAGAGCGAAACCACAAGACCCGGAGTACTCTCGGCAGAGCGTGGAAGCCTCCCTCGACAAAGATTGGTTACTCGGCGAGAGTCGGTGGTGGCCGGCCAGTGAAGGACGGCCTCCATTAGTTCGAGATGGTGAAATCGAGCCGCTAGAACCATGGATATCTACCGATGCAGGTTCCGGCGGTAGAGGATGGATGAGACAACGATTACAACCTGCAGGAAGTAAAATTTTGTTACCGACTTCTTGGTCATTATTTTTCCTCATTTCAACAGCATTTCCTTTGGCATTTCCAAATAAAACTCCAATTGATGATCAAAATCTTGCTATTGTATTGTTTAGTATAGCGTGGATATTGACCTTGGCACCGATTCTTTCGATGAGCGATGGGCTTGAAAATCGAGCGCGAAAAAAATTCGATGTGTATCCATTTGCAATCTCACCATTTCTTTTTGGGATGGTGATTTTTGCCTTGCATATTATTATTGATCCACGGCTTGGATGGATATCCTATCTATGTTTCTTATTTTCATGGAAACTCACAGTATCCAATCTTGCACAATCGGTCAAAACTTCCTCAGGACGATGGTTATTGCCAATCAAAGTAGAAGATATTCCTCAAGAAATTTTTGCAGACGGTTGGATGAGAAAATCAAAGGTCTTCAGAAATGGACCGATTGCAAGTTGGTCTGGGGAATTGGAAAATTATTCCGCTGATTTAGTAGGGATTTCCCAAGGTAAGCACCGATTTATCGCCTTCGTGCTCCGCCATCGAAGTGGATTAGTTCATGATATCTTCACTTCAAATTTTGTTAATAATCACTTATTCACTGAGATTATTTCTCAGCCACCACTGACAATTTCGGGTGATGCATGGCCGTCAAATTACATCATAAATTTTGAAGAAGAGTAATTCAATTTAGCAAATTCTGCCTACGGCAGGCATTTGAACTGTCTCTTGTCCCAATTGGCATGGACGTATGTGTTGTCTTGGGATCGAAGTCTGACTTGCCTATCGCCGAAAAGTGTACTGCACTGCTATCTGAATTTGAAATTCCTCACAAAGTTAGGATTGCAAGTGCTCACCGAGCGCCCAAATATCTTGAGTCAATCGTCGATGCTGCAGTTGATTCTGGGTGCAAAATTTTCATCGGAATGGCAGGCATGGCTGCCGCCCTCCCTGGAGTCATCGCATCGATGACTACCCTGCCAGTGATCGGCGTCCCCGTTGGCGGAAAAGTGCCACTTGATTCATTGCTCTCAATAGTTCAAATGCCGCCGGGAATGCCAGTTGCAACAGTTGGAGTAGACCGCGGTGACAATGCCGCTGCCCTTGCAATTCAGATGTTGGCTCTCGGGGATTCTGACTTGGCTCGCCGTTATGACTCGTGGCGAGTGGAAAAAACTGCGAAGGTCATTGCAGATGATGAATCATTGATGGAGTGATTGCGATGATGCAAACCAGTATGTTAATCGATGAAGCGATTGAAGCTTTAGAATCACAAATTGATGATACTGCGATAATCGCTTGTTCTGGTGGAATCGACAGTTCAGTTGCTGCCGTTCTCGCTCATCGAGCAGTAGGAAGTTTGCTGCATTGTGTTTATGTCGACACTGGATTTATGCGGATGGGAGAGTCGGAAGAAGTTGCTGAAATGTTCGCTGAAATGGGCATTGACCTGAAGGTCGTTGATGCGTCGGAGAAGTTCTTTTCTAATTTGGAAGGAGTAACTGATCCGGAAGCAAAAAGAAAGGTCATCGGTGAACAATTCATCCGAGTTTTCGAGGAAGAACAAGCGTTATGTGGCGCTAAGTACCTCGTTCAAGGAACGATAGCACCAGATTGGATTGAATCTGGTGGCGGAGAGCGTGATGTTATCAAGAGCCATCATAATGTCGGCGGTTTGCCAGAGGATGTTGACCTGATTATCGTCGAACCTCTACGTGAATTTTACAAAGATGAGGTTCGCCAAATCGCTCGCGAATTAAAAATAAAATCTAGCGAGCGCCAACCATTTCCCGGCCCAGGTCTTGCCGTGCGAGTCTTAGGCGACTTAACCCGTTCAAGGGTCGAGTCATGTCGAATTGCATGCGATATTGTTGAGAGACATTTCCAAGAAGCAGCTGCGGCTGGAATTTGTGATTTACCTTGGCAATATTTTGCTGCACTTTTACCCGTTCGCTCAGTCGGTGTTCATGGTGATGCACGGGTTCATGGAGAAACGGTTGTTGTTCGAGCGGTGACCAGTTTGGATGGTATGAGTGCACGATATTCGCCAATTCCTCATGATGTTTTGACTAAAGTGAGTACTGAAATCACAAACACATTGAAGGGCGAGGTCAATCGAGTCGTTTATGATATTACTAACAAGCCACCGGGGACCATTGAGTGGGAGTAATTTCCCCACTTACAGTCTCTAATTCAAATTATTTCCTCCTCGAAAATATTGTTAATACAGAATATTATGACATAATTTTTCACTCATCTAACCCGATTGATTCATGAATGA
>Ga0206686_1000366_pt1 | contig 13147 bp, 12 predicted proteins | sample M250012015metaG_FD_155447 | JGI IMG/M metagenome (GOLD analysis project Ga0206686, IMG submission 155447) | Ammonia-oxidizing marine archaeal communities from Monterey Bay, California, United States - M2 500m 12015 | ecosystem: Environmental > Aquatic > Marine > Intertidal zone | place: USA... | reverse complement strand
GTATTAGGATTTATATTCTCAAGCTTCGAGTAGTGAAATTCATGAGCACTTATATTATTATTAGTACCCGGCCATGGATGATCACTGTTTGATTCAAGTTTCACATACCCCCTACCAATTGGCTTTGTACTCATAACTGTATCTGCATCAATAACACCTGCCATACTATAAGATTTATTCTTATGAGTAATTTTATTAGTTAAGTACATAAGTCCGCCACACTCTGCATACGCCGGAAACCCTCCTTCTATCTTGTTTCTAATATCATCTAAAAGAGAGGTGTTACTCGATAATTCTTCTAAAAGCATCTCTGGAAATCCTCCCCCTATAAATAGTCCGTCAGTTAAGGGCAATTTTGCATCATTCAATGTATCAAAATATACAATCTCAACTCCCAAACTATTAAATGCATCGATATCATCCTGATAATAAAATCCAAATGCCTTGTCCTTTGCTACCGCAACTTTAATATTTTGACGTGGTTCTGATTTAGTTACTTTTGTAAAAGCAATGTCTTCTTTTTGAAGCTCAATTATGCTTCTCAAATTTACTTGTTCTGCAATTTGTTTAGCAGCGATGTCTATGAATAATTGCGATTTAGGAGATTCATTTACAGGAGTTAAGCCTAAGTGTCGTTCATCTATAATTAATTCACTAGACTTTCGAATTGAGCCTAATACTGGGACATCTGTATAGTGCTCTATGGCTTGAGTTAGTTTTGATTCGTGACGTTCTCCTGCCACTTTGTTGAAAATAACGCCAGCTATATTAACATCTCTGTCAAAGGATTGATAGCCAATCACTAGAGGTGCCACGCCACGAGTAATTCCTGTTGCGTCTATTACTAATATGACTGGTATATTAAGAAGTTTAGCTAAATCGGCATTTGCATCTCCACCTTCTAAGCTAATACCGTCATATAGCCCCTTGTTACCTTCAACTATATTTAAGTCACTTGTGCATGCATGCTTTGAATATAACTCATTAATATCATCCAAACTCATATTGAAAAAATCTAAGTTATAGCAAGGCATCCCGCTCGCTTGCGATAGCCATAGAGGGTCAATGTAGTCCGGACCTTTTTTAAATGTTTGAACGTTTAATGATTGCTCTTTAAATGCCGCAGCAATGCCAAGGCTAACCAAAGTCTTACCAGACGATTTATGTGCTGCTGTTATATATATAGAAGAAGGCATTACTATTTTGCCTTTTAAAAGTAAATGTTTAAAGTTTAACTTTTATGATGAGGGTCTGCAACCTCGTCAGCTAAACTTTCAGGTAAGAATGGTAAAAATTTTACTAAAAATATAATTGCAACTAGTGACACTGCGATACCACCAATACCTAGTAAAATTTCCGGTAAAGATGGCACATATGAAGCAATGCCGCCATAACCTTCAATGATGTCCATACCAGGAAACATCTCTATTGGGTAAGCTTGACCACCTATTATTAGTACATAAATTTGAATAATTCCTCCGATAATAACAAGAACAGAGGCTAGACCTAACATGGAACGATTACCTTTAGTCGAGGGGTTATATATTAATGCCATGGGCGCTAAACCACCAAGAAGAATTTGCCCATACCAAAATAGCTGTGTATAAATACCGCCATCAAATAATATGAAATTTTCAACTCTAGTGTTTTCAGCTAAATACAAATTCCCTAGATGATAAATAGCCACAAAATAAATTACCGCTGCAATAAAAACTCCCAACAAGTTGCCCAATCTATTGACTACGACATCACCCAACTGTCTATCACTCCATTTATAACTCGCCATTAAAATTAATATGAAAAATGCTAGCCCAAATGCAAAAGACATTATTATAAACATTGGCGCCATAATAACAGCATCGTAAGCCTGGCGGGCCACCAAAAAGCCAAAAATTGAACCTGTACCTGTTGTTAGTATTAAACGCCATGTAAAAGCAAGCAATCCAACCTTGGAGCTAAATTTATTCATACGACGCTCAAACATCATCCATAAATAAACACCAACAACAACGAAGAAACCGTTATATAAAATAATGTTCCAAGCGAATATTGATTTGAAGTTGTACTCGGTCATGGCCACAATTAATCTGTCAGGTCGGCCCAAATCCAGCACAAGTATCATCAAACCACCGGCCAGCAATGATAGCGCAGCTAGTCCAGATAAACGAGACAACGGTTTATACATTTTTTTATGGAAAACAGATGAAATGGAAGCCACATTTAAGGCGCCAGATGCTGCAACAATTAGAAAAATCGCGAACACATGTGGAGTCCCCCATACTATACGATTACTCATACCTGTTACATAGTGGCCGTTATGTTCCATGTAATACACACTTCCTAAAGCGGCAAGTATTAATACTCCTAAACATGCAACTAGAGTGTAGAACCCTACTCCATTTCCTTCAATCTCCTCGTATCGTATGTTGCTCATAATATTCTCTTTAGATTCCGCTATAGCGCACACCAGTATTCAGATTTAAATCTGCTCTAATTTGTGTACTTTGAATTTGTCTAAGGGTTTTATTTATTTTGCTATTACTATTTTTTAAGTCTCCAAATATAACAGCATCGCTGTTAACACTGTCAACGCATGCTGGTTGCTCGCCATTATCAACCTTATGTACACACAGTGTGCACGACTCTACAGTCCCTTTACCGCGTGGCATGTGCTCTTTTTGATTTGTTAAGTCTTCATGTACAAAAGAACGTGCATCATATGGGCAAGCCATCATGCAATACCTACAACCAATACAAAGATGTTTATCTACCAACACTATGCCATCCTCTCTCTTCATTGACGCGTTTGTTGGACACACATCCACACAAGGTGGTTGCTCACAATGCTGACACATTAGAGGTAAACTAGTTATCTTTTTAGTAGTTCTATCTTGCACTTTTATCTTCTTTATCCAGCTCGGTTTTTGGTCCCCAGTTGAATGTAATTCAGATCCCCAGCCATGCTCTTTCATACAGGCGCTCACCATGTTATCAATTTCAGCTTCGGTAAGATTATTTGTGTCTATCAGCATGCCCCATCGTTTTTGGTTTGTCACCGCTTCTTTGTTTTCAGCAAATGTTGTTAGTGTGACTCCTGCAGCAACAGTAGTTACACCTACCGCTGTGCTAGTTTTAATAAAGTCTCTACGATTCAGTGCCTTACTCATATTCAAAATACCTCCGCTGGCGTTGTTCGATGGCAACTAAAACAGTCAACACTTGTACTAACTTTTTTATGGCAACTTGAGCAGAATTGATCTTGCTCATTCACAGCAATATAATGCCCGGTATTTTCATCAGTGTTGGCATGGCAATTAATGCATTCTGTAAGTGAATCTTCATCAGTACGTATGCCCTGCCTGAGAGTTCTATCTCGTTTATGTATCAAGAACTCAGGGTGCATTTTTCTAATTCGAGAAACACTATCATGGAATGCTGTAGTGCGATATGTGGCATCTGAATTACCGCTCAGGTTGTTATTATATTGGGCGAACGAAATGCCCATAAAAATAACACCTAATAAAATAACAAATATTCTATACATAGCTTATATAAATTTAAACTTACTCGCCCAGTCCCATCTGAATATATCCAGTAGGGCAAACATCAGCACATATATGGCAACCTATACACTTGTTGTAATCAGTATCGACATAACGACCCAATGTTGATTTGTCCTTCTTCACTTTGAATACAGCATCTTGAGGACAGTACATGATACAATTATCACACTCAAAACATAAACCACATGACATGCATCTTTCTGCTTCTTTTTGAGCGTCCTCTTCGGTATAACCAATTAATCGTTCTTCGAAATTTCCCAAAACATTGTCAATATCAACCAACACATGATTTCTATGGGAGCGTTCCTCATTATCAAAGTGTCCTAAGAATAACTCGCTATGAGGAATTATAGAGGCAAATGAACGGTCCTCATAGTTATGAACTGCGTATTCTGCTGTATCAGTAGCTTCAGCAATATCACCACCCTTAGAATAACTTGTCGGAGATAAGTTCCATTCGTTTAGTTTTTCCATTAAATCAAAATAATGAACATCTACTTTTGGTCTAGCATGTTGTGATTTGCCATCAAGATAATCACCAATACTCTCAGCAACAATACCTGCCTGTCCAATGGCGGTAGTCAAGAGGTGAGGTCGAACAACGTCTCCACAAACAAAGAATCCTTCCTTGTTTGGTATCTGGTAGTTTCTATCGGCATCAATAAAGCCTTTTTCATTGAAGAATGAGTCATCAATACCATCACTATCAACAGTTTGTCCAATAGCTGCAACAATCAATTCGCACTCGATATCAAACTCTGTACCTTCAATTTTTTTACCGTCCTCTTCTAACTTTATCATGCGAAGCGCTATGGCGCGTCCGTTCTCATCAGTTATAACCTCTGTTGGCTGTAATTGTCCCTGAATGTCAACACCTTCACGTGTTGCATCGTCAATCTCTTCCTGAGCTGCAGGCATATTCTCAACTGTAGATCGAGTAGTAAGTAATACATCGGCCCCTAAACGCTTAGAAGTATCTACAACATCATGCGCAGTGTCACTAAATATGATACGTTCAGGCCTGTCCTTTTCAGCAATATTTTCAATATTTCCTAGACGGCGGGCAACAGATACAACGTCAATCGAAGTATCTCCTCCACCAATACAGATAACTTTTCCATTGATATGTTTCAATCTTCCTTGATTGTACGCCTCAAGAAAAGCAACACCCGATACGCAGTTACCTGCTTCACCGCCAGGTACTGGTAATGAGCGGCCGCCCATAGCACCTATAGCAAAAAGTACAGCGTCGAACTCTTTTTCAAGTTCATCAATAGTTATATCAACACCGACCTTAGTATTCATTTTTGTTTTAACACCAGTTTCTATAATGCGCTCTATCTCGTAATTTAACACATCACGTGGCACACGATAATCAGGAATACCGTACATCATCATGCCACCTAACTGGTCATATTTTTCATAAATAGTTACGGCATGGCCCTGTTTACGCAGCTGAAGAGCTGCAGCTAAACCACCACAACCTCCACCAATAATAGCAACTTTTTTACCACTATCTTTTGCATCTATTTCGAATTTATAGCCCTGCTCTTTGGCGTTATCTCCAATAAATTGCTCTACGGCGTTGATCCCCACAGTATCTTCAACCTCATTACGATTACAGCCATCCTCACAAGGAGCAGGACACACACGCCCCATAATAGAAGGGAATGGATTAGCCTCAGCAGAACGACGAAACGCATACTCCTGCCATGACATATCGCCTGGCGGCTTCTCCATACCACGAACTATGTCTAACCAGCCACGTATATTGTGTCCCGATGGGCAGGAGCCTTGACAAGGTGGAGTTTGAGTTACATAAGTTGGGCACTTGTGCGAGGTGTCATTCTGGAAAATTTTTTGATTCCAAGGGACTGTTCCTAAATCGTCTCCTTCATCCTTAAACATTCTGAAGGTGTGATTGTCTCCTTTGTAGGTTTGTCCATATGGATTTTTTTGCATTTAAATCTCCTTGTCTATTTTAGTTATTAATTTCCTCAGCAACCTCTTCAGGTTCTGAATCAATTGTTTGTGGTTTGTCCAGAATAATAGCCTCACTAACTAGCTGGTGAACACTGACTATCATGTATGGGTCAAAATCAAATTTGGGTAGAACTTTACTGAACTGTGACTTACAAATTGCACAAATCGCTGCTAAAGTGTCAACTCCACTTGTTTTTTCTACTTCTTTTAGTGCTTGCATTCTTGGTAATGCTCCCTTAATACGAATCTCCATCAGGTCGTCTGTCAATAAACCGCCTCCTCCTCCGCAACAGAATGTTGATTCCATTATTGTGCCTCTTTCCATGTCAACGTAATTATTGCAGACTGCTTTAATAACTTCCCTTGGTAGTATGAATTGTCCATTAGGAATGCCACCCATATTAGTAGCACGAGCGACATTACAGGAGTCATGAAAGGTTACAGTACGGTCATCATTCTCAGACTTATCAAATTCAAGTTTGCCGCGACTTATTAAATCATGTGTATACTCGATAATATGTTGTGGTTGAGGGTACCTAGAGTCTAGTTGGTCTTGTAATTTCAGGCTATACTCATCACTACCACCGGAACCAACACCAGACAGTGTGTTCCAAAAACTATATGCTACCCTCCATGCATGACCACACTCTCCCACCATGACTCTTGAGACCTCTAGATCAAGTGCTGCCTTACGAATTCTAAGTGCAGCCTTACGCATAACATCGTAACTACCTATAAACATACCAAAGTTTGCACCTTCTGATGCATACGAACTCATTGTCCAACTAACGCCATCTTGATGGAAAACCTTACCGTAACCAATCAAACCATCAATATGAGGTTCAGCAAAGAAATCTGCTGACGGAGTGATAAGTAAAATCTCAGCTCCTTTTACATCTAGCGGGTACTTCACAGCAACACCAGTTTCCTCTTCAATTTCTTCTTCTAAATCAAGCAAAGTATCTCTTAATGCAGGCTCAGGTAGTCCTAAATTATTACCTATAGTGATTGCCTTTCCTAAAATCTGATTGCAGTATTTTTGACCTACACCTACGGCATCTAACACCTCTCGTGCTGCCATAGATATTTCTGCTGTATCTATACCGTATGGACAAAAAACTGCGCAGCGTCTGCATTGAGAGCACTGGTGAAAATAGTTATACCAATCATCCAACATGCCTTCATCTAACTCTTTTGCGCCAACAAGTTTAGGAAAGTATTTACCGGCAAAGGTAAAGTGGCGCCTATAAACGCTTCTGAATAGATCTTGCCTTGCTACTGGCATATTTTTAGGGTCTGACGATCCTAAAAAGTAGTGACACTTATCTGTGCAAGCACCACATTTAACACAGGAATCGAGAAAAACCTGTATTGAACGGTACTTAGATTTTAGTTCTCCCATCTTGGCAATTGCAACCTCTTGCCAATTGTCTACCTTCTCACCAGGAAAGCCTAATGGAGTTTGAAACTCTTCTACAGCTTTAAATGGACCGTCTCCTTCCATGACCCCTTCATTGATATGAGGTATTTCTATGTATGTTGGTAATTGTGGAATTTCAAAATCTTTTGCCATAATTTTCTTCTTGTTAGTTAGACTCCTCATCTTTACCAATAGTTTGGTCTAATCTAACTTCGTTATCTTTTTCTTGTGACAATGCCCATGGAGATATGTGGCGTTTCTTACGTGCATCATCAACCTGGTTACGTGTTGGACTGAAAAATACTCCAGGCACATGTAAAAGTTTTGAGATTGGAAATATTGCAACCAAAACAAAAACTAAAAATATATGTATTAAAAATTGAAACTCTGTCGGTAAATTTGACCAGTTAAAAGTTATAAGACCAGATGCAAACTCTTTAACCATAACAACATCAGTATGGTTAGTTGTGAATGTCATTACTGCACCACTAATTCCTATAATTAATAATAAAAGTAACATCAAATAATCAGACGGTGCTGAAATGTAGCGCAGCCTGTCAACAAATACTCTTCTACCCATTAAGCCAATAAGACCTATAACCATAGCAAATGCTCCGTACTTGAATGGTTGAAATAATAGAAAAATTTCTGGTAATTCTCCTGGCCAAAAATAACGAGTATGTCGCATTAAAACTAATAGCAATCCAAAATGGAATAGCCAGCCAAAAATCCAAGTCCATTTACTGGATTTAAACAAACTTTCAAATAGAGTTACCTCGCGTATGATGCGAAAAACAACTCCTGATTTTGTTAGTGGTGTTGGTGCAATAGGAATTTTTAGAGGTGCAGGTGTTACCCAGTATTGAATAATTTTTCTTGCCATACCAATAACAAAAATAATTATTGAAATGTAGAATAAGGCTGTAAAAATAACGCTCAATGCAGACATGCTCTTCTCTATCTTAATATAATTTTGATGTTAAATAACGCTACAGTCAACTGGAAGAAGTTAACTATAGCGTTATTTTAAAGTTGTATCTTAGATACAGCCTGTAGGTTTAGGTAAACCAGCAAAGCGACAGCCTTGCTTGCCTGGACCATAAGGAAACAGTGAGTATAAATACTTAGAGTTACCTTTTTCTTTACCAAATTTTTTACCTATGGCCTTTGTAAGAACTCGAACCGCTGGAGCGATTTGATATTCTTCAAAATAGTCACGCAAGAAATCAATAACCTGCCAATGCTCTTCAGCTAGGTCAATATCGTCATCTTTTGCCATATGTACAGCAATTTCTTTTGTCCAATCAGATAAGTTAACTAGGAAACCTTCCTCGTCTACTTCTGCGCCTAATATATCTGCCATTGTATTACTCCTATATAAAAATTAAGTTAAACCCAAGAAACCGGAGTTCCATGTTCAACAACTAAATCAACAAATTCTGCATAATCAACTAATTTGATATTATCTGCAACTTTTGATGAAATTCCTCTCGCATCAACATCACCCTGCAATGCATATACTCTACCATCTTCAGCTAAACCTGCAATCATTTCTGAGTTTGCATTATTTGTACATGATATTACCCCGTCTTCAATCAATAAAATAACACTATTATCATCAATTATATTGATGCACGACTGTAACGAGTTTCTCTCGAAAGATGATTTATTTACTGTATGTAACATAACTAATTTCCTTTAAAAGCTTAAACAAACGTCTTGCTCAGACATGATTAAAGATAGTTCTGCGTTCGAGACCACTTTAACTGATGGTTTTTCTGCCCAATCATCGTCCTCATCTTCATAAACAAGTGGCATTATGTCGTCTTCATTAAGGCCTCTCTCGTCAAGGGACTCTTTTGAAACATAAAGCTTATTAATGTCATAGTCTCCCAAAGCATGGAAGGTTTTTGAAAAATTTTTCATACCAATTCCATCAGTATTTTGACCGTTGACAATTTGAAAAACTCCATCGTCAATAAACGCTAATGAAACATCTTGATCAAAAGCAGCGGCAATCAAAACAACCTCGAGTGACTCAATAGCGTAAACAGTGCCGTATGAAGATTTACGGTTGAGGTACATGAATTTCTTTGTAATTGACATATTAATCTCCAAATACCACTAATCGATCTGATTGAATACCGGCTTCAATTAACTGACCTAGACCAGAAATTCGAAATGATGGGTGAATGTTATGGCCTTCAATGCTATTTTTTCCAGCTTCAGACTCATCTAACATGCCTCTACGTAAAGCAGCCGCAACACAAACTACTTTATCAATATCTGAACCATCAGATTGCTTCAATTCCGCCCAAAGTTTGACAACATTACGGTCATCCTGCGGTGGAACAGTAAAATTTGATGCATTGTTCACACCATCATGGTAGAAAAATACTCGAAAAATTTCATGCCCTTTTTCAATTGCAGCTTTGGCAAATTGATACGCAGTGTCAGATGCCTGATGCTGATATGGGCCCTCATTTATTTGAATAGAAAACTTCATATTAATTACCTTTAAAAACGAATATAGGCAGACGAATTTAACTGGTGACGTGTACCCTTCCAATCAGAAACGTGGAACTTAGTAAAAGGTAGACCAGTCTTTTCAAAGAATGCAGGCCAGCCAATACGCTCAACCCATTCTCCTACTCTTTCCCAGTCCCTAGCATCTTCTTTGTAAACCGCTAAGATATTGGTAACAACAGCCCCAACTTCTGGCCATCTTGGCGGGTTATTTGGTAGACCAGCTGCAACTAACTTCTGAAAAGAAGGTTTAGATCTTGCATTAGAATGTTTACCGCCAATCCATATAGCTAGTTTTGAATGCTCTGGATCGTTAATTTGCATTGGAGGGCATGGCGGGAAGCATGCACCACAACAAATACATTTCTTCTCATCAACCTCAAGTGTAGGTTTTCCATTAACCATAGCTGGTCTAATTGCTGCTACGGGGCAACGTGCAACAACTGTTGGTCGCTCGCAAACATTAGCGACTAAATCATGGTTAATTTTAGGTGGCTTAGTGTGTTGAATATTAATAGCAATATCGCCATGACCGCCACAGTTAATCTGGCAACATGAGGTTGTCATATGAACTCTGTTTGGCATCTCAGCTTTTTTAAACTCATCATACAGGGTATCCATCAAAGCTTTTACAACGCCTGATGCATCTGTACCAGGTATGTCGCAGTGTAGCCAGCCCTGTGTATGTGAAATCATTGAAACTGTTGGTCCGGTTCCACCAACTGGGAAGCCTGCAGACTCTAGAGCTTCAATTAGTGGGTTTACTTTATCTTCGCTGTCTACCATAAATTCAACATTTGAACGTATAGTAAAACGAATATAGCCATCGCCAAATTCATCAGCTATATCAGCTAATTTTTTAACAGTATATACATCCATCTGTCTTTGTGTTCCACATCGAACTGTCCAAATCTGTTCGTTATATTTGGACGTATGCCTTAATACTCCTGGACGAGGGCGGTCATGATATGCCCATTCGCCATAATTACGGCGCATTGTTGGGTGCATGTATTGGATTGGATCTGGACAACCAGATTCGATTGGCATTCTTGGTGCTTCAGCCATTATATTTCTCCTGAAATTTTATTTTAATAAGTTTGTAAATTATGCGTTCGCTTCGGCTTTGTTCTCAAACCACTTGGTAGCCTCTTCGTCCCACTTATCCATACGAACATAAGACATATATCGAGGCGACTCAACCATGTTAGGATTTACTTCTAAACCAACACCTTCCATAAAATTAATAATACCGATACGCTCTATCATCTCACCAGTTCTTTCATGCTCTAGTGCATTTTCAGCGAAAAAGTCAATCACTTCGCCAGCTAGTTCCTCTATCTTCTCATAATCATCTTCAGTCTCTAATTTCATGAACGGGACAACAACTGTACCGAATAAGTCACCTATCTTCAAGGTACGCTTACCACCCATACAAATAGTAACCCCTTTATCATCGCCTGTTGCCAGGATTGCGCCTTCTGTTGCGTCTGATATGTACTTATGAGTAAGTGGAGATGTAGCATTTAGGCAGTGCATACATTTAACACAGTTTGAATTGTCGATTGTTAATGAAGTATCATCATTAACTTTCATGCATTGAGTTGGGCATCTAGAAGTAATATTATCAACAACATAAGTCATGCCTTTATCTGCTACCATCGACTTCCAAGCATCTTGGTTAATTTTAATATCATCTCTCCAAGTGCCGATTGTAGCGAAGTCAGAGCGTTCTATTGAGTTCATGCAGTCATTTGCACAACCCGAAACTTTAAACTTCATTTTGTACGGCAATGCAGGACGATGCATATCATCAAGGAATGCGTTAACTAGTGTACGTAATGCAGCCTGTTCATTTGTGTTAGACATCTCACAACGTGCAGCACCTACACAACTCATACCTGTACGAACAGCTGGACCAGCGCCACCCATATCGAAGCCGTAATCGTTCAACTCATTAAAAATGGTTTGCGTTGTCTTTTCAGTCGCACCTTGAAACATGATGTCTCCTGACTGACCATGAAATCCAATCAATCCAGAACCACCGTTATCGACAAAAATATCGCACATATCTCTTAACAGAGTTGAAGTGTAGTGCATCCCTGCTGGTGGCTGAATTCTCAGAGTATGAAACTCACCGGCATCTTTAAATTTAAAGTCACCGTTTTCGTCTTTCAATTCATTAAAGCGAGGAATAACTCCGCCGCCATAACCGATAACACCAACTGTGCCGCCCTTCCAGTAACCCTTCTTTGTTACGTAGGATGTCTCTAAAGTTGCTAACACATCACGAACCATTCCAGCTCCCTCGTGATCATCATTAGCTAGTCTTTTAAGGCCAGTTACAAATGAAGGCCAAGGGCCATTTTCCAACTCATCCAGATTGGGAGTATTGTATAACTCTTTTGCCATTATATTTCTCCAGTATATTTATATAAATCCTCTAAAACACAGTTAGAAGATATGAACAAACTAAATTATACTGAAATGCAAGAAAATGCCAGAATATAATGGTGATACCCTTTGATACCCCATTGGGGATATAATAAAAATTGAGAGTATTATTAGAGCGCTTAACTACCTAGTGTTACTTACTGTGATAGAAATTCGTCAACTTTCATTGCTACCTGCCTGCCTTCATTTATAGCCCATACAACTAATGACTGTCCACGACGACAATCCCCAGCTGCAAATACGCCAGGTCTAGAGGTATGATAATCGCCATATTGTGCACTATAATTTCTTCTATCGTCAAGATCAATATTGGCATCATCACTAAGATAATGTTCTGGTGATACAAAGCCCATAGAAAGAAGTGCTAATTGCACATTCCAAGTTTTTTCACTGCCCTCAATTTCGACTAACTTTCCATTAACAATGTCTACATTTATTGTATTAAGTCCGGTTAAGTTACCGTCAATACCTTTATTAAATGATTTAGTCATCAGGCTATATTGTCTTGGGTCATTTCCAAACACTTCTCTAGCTTCAGCATGTCCGTAATCTATGCGATATATAAGCGGCCATAGTGGCCATGGATTGTTAGCAGGACGATCAAGTGACGGTTTTGACATAAGTTCGAAATTAACAACTGACTTAGCTCCCTGTCGAATTGCAGTGCCTATACAGTCGGTACCAGTGTCTCCACCACCTATAACAATTACATCCTTACCTCTAGCCGAAAACTTTGATTTATCAGCCTTACCAGTATCTAACAAGCTCTTAGTATTATTTGTTAAATATTGCATCGCCAAATATACACCTTTAGCATCACGACCTTTTATCGGTAAATCTCGCGCACTAGTTGCGCCAGTAGCAAAAACTATGGCATCAAAGTTTTCTTCTAATTGATTTGTAGTTATGTTTTTACCCACATCAACATTGGTTATGAACTCAATACCAGAATCTTTAAGCAATTTAACTCTTCTATCAACCACGTCTTTACCAAGCTTCATGTTTGGAATTCCATACATCAATAACCCGCCCAATCTGTCTTCACGCTCAAATACACTTACATGATGGCCAATTTTATTCAGTTCGTCAGCTGTAGCAAGTCCTGCAGGGCCTGAACCTATAATTGCAATTCTTTTTCCGGTTCTATATTCTATTGTATTCGGCTCAATCCATCCCTCTTCAAAGCCTTTATCTATGATGGCTT
>Ga0206686_1000362_pt1 | contig 13283 bp, 6 predicted proteins | sample M250012015metaG_FD_155447 | JGI IMG/M metagenome (GOLD analysis project Ga0206686, IMG submission 155447) | Ammonia-oxidizing marine archaeal communities from Monterey Bay, California, United States - M2 500m 12015 | ecosystem: Environmental > Aquatic > Marine > Intertidal zone | place: USA... | reverse complement strand
TGATTGCGTATTCCTCACCATGTCATCATACATATTTGGTGATGGCGACACAACCTATGGCGATGGAGATTGGACTTTCAAAATAAAAAATGATAAGCAGAATGACCTGCAAGTAGAATCATTCATTATTAGATTGGTTTATGTTTAATCATCTTCTAGTTTTTCTGAGTAATTGCGCTACGCTATCTTTTTCTTTCCAAGAGGCTATATGATTAGTTAATCTGCCAAACAATAATACTACCACAGAATGAAGGAAGGCGGGATAATTATGGACTTGAAAGACACTGCTGATAAACTAATTCAGGGTGATGTCAAAGGCGTAATATCTGATGTTTCCAAGCAATTGGAACGGACGATTGGTTTGGTTGGAGTAATTATCATTTCATTATCAGCAATGCTTGGTTCTGGACTATTCGTACTTCCTTCCCTTGCTGCTGATACCATGGGGGCATCTGCAGCAGGTATTTGGCTGGCCTATATTCTTGCAGCGACAGTTGTATTGCCCGGAGCAATTTCAAAAGCAGAATTGGCTTCTGCAATGCCAGTTTCAGGTGGAGATTACATCTACATCGAGCGAACATTTGGACCAATGTTTGGGACGATTTCAGGGTTGGGTCTTTGGGCATCTTTCTTGTTGAAAGCAGCGTTTGCATTGATTGGCTTATCTGCATATATGTATGTGATTACTAATTTCTTGGAAATTGAATTGAATGCATTTGTCGTTTCAATGAGTGTTTTGAGTTTAGTTGTGATAATCAATATTCTCGGTGTTAAGAAAATAAAAGCAATCCAAGCACCGATTGTCGGCTTTTCAATAGCATTACTGGTGATATTATCTATCAAAGTGCTAATCACTGGAGAAGCAGATTTGTCAAGGCCAGCACAAGCCGCATACAATACCGATGTTTGGCTACTTGGAGAAACAGCAGCTCTTGTCTTTGTTGCATATGCAGGTGTAACAAAAGTGGCTGCAATCGCTGAGGAAATAAAGAACCCAGGAAAAAATCTACCGAGTGGAATGTACATTTCTCTTGCAACTGCAACTCTGCTCTATTCAGGTGTTGCATATATTTTGATGGCTACTCTTGCCGACGGGTGGTGGATTGGTGGCGATGGTCATGTTGTCGAAGACCCAATTTTCATCTTTGCTGAACATGTTGGTGGAAAAACAATCGGCCTAGTCGCAGCAGTATTGGCAATTCTAACAATGGCCTCAATGGCATTAGCGGGCATTCTCGCATCCTCAAGATATTTGTTTGCAATGGCACGTGATAATCTCTTACCACAAGCCATTGAAGATGTCAATGCGAAATGGGAAACGCCTCATTGGGCCATCATTCTAACCGGTGCGATGATGGCATTAGTCCTCATTACATTACCAGTGAAAGATGTAGCAAAATTAGCATCTGGTTTCCAAATAATGGTATTCGTTATTGTAAATATGTGTTTGATAGTGTTGCGCGGAGTCAAGAAAGGTCATGAATGGTATCAACCTACATATTTTGCACCATTGTTCCCATTTGTACAGATTTGGGGGGTTATCGGTGGAATAATATTGGTGATTATTATGGGTGAAAAGGCTTTCATTGGTGCGGGAGTTGCCATTGTTATTGGATTGATCACATATTATTCATATGGTAAAAAGCACGCCCATCCAAGGGAAACTCCTTTTGATACCTTCAAACAAGAATTCCTTAATCCTACACCAGAAGAGCATAAACGCCGCGCGGAAATGTTTCACATGGCCGATCTTGGTGGTAAGAATCACTTAACACTCAAAGAATTCCAACATGCATTGAAACATCTAGGGTTCAAATATGATTCCGATGAAACACGCCTAATTTTTCATAAGTCAGACCTCAATGGAGATGGTGTTATCGATATTGATGAATTCCTCAGTAGTTTTGAAAACGCTGAACAAGAATGATACCAACTTCTTATTGCATATCTTAAAGCGGTATGCGTACCAGCGATGACTGATGAGAAGAACACGCATCGTGTCTACCATCGGACCATCCTCAGATTCTCCCGAGGTTCTAGAATCAATTCTTAGAGCCGGCGTCGATGTTTGCCGATTGAATTATTCGCATGGTGAACCAGCTGAAAAGACTCCAATATACGAGCGAATTAGGAAATTTGAAGAAATCCTAGGTAAGCCAACTTGCATACTTGCAGATTTACCAGGCCCTAAGATAAGGCTTGGAAATTTTACAGGAGTTGTTCTCTTGGTAAAGGGTAAAACTGTAGAACTACATTGTGGCATGACTAAGATGGAAGATGCAAGTTCTACAAAGTTACCAGTTGAATATGCAGGTCTTAGTTTGGAGTTAAATGTAAATGATCCAGTTCTTATTGCAGATGGTTTGATTAGATTGATTGTAAAAGAAACTGAGTCCAAATCTGGTGGAATCGTTACCTGCGAAGTTGATGACGGAGGCCCTGTCAGTGCAAGAAAAGGGATAAATGTGCCAGGTACATTGGTAGATTTACCTGCGGTCGGAGCGCATGATAAAATTGCATTAGAACATGCACTGCAACATGGAGCTGATTATATTGCGGTTAGTTATGTTCGTACTGCTGCGGATTTGCTTCCAGTCAAAGAAGCGATAAAAAAAGCAGGGCAGCATGTTCCAATCATAGCAAAAATTGAGCATCCAACGGCGCTAACAAACTTGGAGGAAATACTTGATGCTGCTGATGCTGTGATGGTTGCAAGGGGTGACTTAGGAGTTGAAATTCCCTTGGAACAAGTGCCATTGGCACAACAAAGAATCATCGATGGTGCTTTACAAAGAGGAATGATTGTAATCGTAGCAACTCAAATGCTTGATTCAATGATTTTGAATTCACGACCTACACGGGCAGAAGTGAGCGATATATCTAATGCGATTCGTTTTGGAGCAACCGCAGTAATGCTTTCGGGAGAAACCGCTTCAGGAAAATATCCATTGCAATCGGTTGAGATTATGGATAGAATTGCTATTGCTACTGAACAAGGATTGGAATCCTCGGGGGCTAGTCCTAGTGGTTTGGCTAGATTCAAATCAACAAGAGCGGTTGCACATGCTGGTGTTGAATTAGCCAAGGTTAGTAATGCAGCAAGAATTATTGTTGCAACTGAACATGGAAACGCTCCGAGATTGGTTGCAGGATACCGGCCAGAGATTCCAGTTACAGCGGTTAGTGATAGAATTAGAGCGACTCGTAGAGTTCAATTATTGCCGGGTGTTGATAGTGTAATTATCAAAGAGCACCAACGTGGTTCTGAAACTATGCAAGCGGCGGTCGCAGCACTCTTGGATGATGGAAGACTGAGTATCGCAGATCGTGTAGTAGCAATTTCAGGCAGTCCTCTTGCAATGAGAGGTGCTACTAGTACTGTCAGAATGTATCGCATAGACAAAGATGGAACAATTATCGGAGCAGAATAAAAGGTAAGTGATAACCCCCTCTCGCTAATGTCAATAAAGTAGGCCATTTTAAATAATTACATGGATTTTTTTGAATTTGTAAGTCCTCTGTGGCACGAATACTAACATTTGTGAATCCAATCAAGTAGATATTTCCCGTCGCGGTCTTCAAATAGGGGTTTCTTGTCGGCTGACTCGCTAAGGAGTAATCATAATGGGATCTCAATGGGAAGATAAGAGCAAGCCTCACTTGAATATAGTGTTCATCGGACACGTCGACCACGGAAAGTCCACTACTGTTGGACGCCTTCTTTTGGACTCAGGTCACATCGAAGGTCACGTAGTTGAAAAGAACGAAAAACTCGCTGCAGAATCCGGTAAGGCTGGATTCGGTCTTGCGTACGTCATGGACGGACTAAAGGAAGAGCGCGAACGTGGTATTACCATTGACGTTGCTCACAAGGAATTTTTCACACCTAGCTACTACTGGACTGTTATTGACGCTCCAGGTCACCGTGATTTCGTCAAGAACATGATCACCGGTGCTTCACAAGCCGACGCAGCAGTTCTACTGTGCGCAGCAAATGATGGTGTTAACGCACAAACCAAGGAACACGCTTTCCTTGCTCGTGTTCTAGGTGTTTCACAACTTATCGTACACGTTAACAAGATGGATATTTCAGGTGTTGACTGGTCAGAAGACAAGTACAACCAAGCATGTAAGGAAGTTAGTGCACTATTGAAGATGGCAGGTTTCAAGCCGGATGATATTCCAATGATTCCAGCTTCTTCACTAAATGGAGACAATGTATACAACAAGTCCGACAAGTGCCCATGGTACAAGGGACCAACTCTTTTCGAGGCTATTGACAAGATTACAATGCCAAAGAAGCCAATCAACAAGCCACTTCGCTTGCCGATTCAAGATGTTTACAAGATTTCCGGTATTGGAACAGTTCCAGTAGGAAAGATCGAAACAGGAACTCTAAACGTTGGAAAGAACGTTGTCTTCAATCCTTCACAGAAGTCTGGTGAAGTGAAGTCAATTGAGATGCACCACACAATGGTACCTAAGGCAGAGCCTGGTGACAACGTTGGATTCAACGTTCGTGGTCTAGCAGCTGTTGACATTCGCCGTGGAGACGTTGCAGGATATGCAGATTCCGCACCAACATTCGTTCGTCATGACGAATCATTCGTTGGACAGATTCAACTAATGGATATTCCAAAGGCAGTTTCTGTTGGATACACTCCTGTATTCCACGCTCACACCGCTCAAGTCGCTATTCGCTTCTTGGAACTTCTAGAGAAGACTAACAAGAATGGAAAGGAAGCAAATCCTTCTTTCCTAAAGACTGGAGATGCATGTTTGATTCGCTTCCAGCCTACCAAGCCTTTCGCAATCGAGCAAATGGACACCTTCCCTGAACTTTCCCGCTTCGCAATTCGTGACATGGGTAAGACAGTCGCTGCTGGTGTTTGTCTAAAGATTGACAAGAAGTGAGCCTAATTAATTCATCTAAAATATTGGAGGAATAAAAATGGCTGCAGTAACAATCATCAAGTTAACCGGTGAGAACCATTCTGATATTGATTCAGTAGCATCACAAATCAAGAATATTTGTGAAACTGGTGGTATTTCACTTCGTGGACCTATTCCGCTACCAACACGTCGTCTAGTCGTACCAGTTCGTAAGGCTCCAGATGGTGAAGGTAGTGAGACATACGATCACTGGGAACTGAGAGTTCACAAGCGCCTTCTTGAAATGGACATTACTTCTGGTAAAGACGAAAATGCACTTCGTGCAGTAGCTCGTATCCAAATCCCAGATACTGTCAGCATTGAACTTTCAATGCGCGCAGTTAACTGAAGTGAACGATAGTCATTATTGACAAAATGTTGTTGCCGTAAGGCTATTCATTTGATAAGTCGCATTATTTGTTATGCACACTGCTGAATGATTCTATTCAAAGAGCCGCAATTTTAGCGAACCCACCATCAACTAACATTTCTGCAGTTATTGAATCTAAGAAGTGAACATCACCCGCTTCCAAATTAACTTCTTCACCTGAAGCATTTATTATCGCCTCAGGCAATGATTCCAAAATTCTCACACGAACCAAATCATCCTCTTCACTTTCTTCTTCAGGTTCAACATCTGGCTTCAACATCGTTTCTTCTAATTGGATTGCAGTAGTCTTGGAAGAAGGTGCTAACTCCATTGCTGCTGCATGGCGAACTTCTCCAGCCACCTCATCCATGAATGATGCCATGTCATCATCTTCGCCTTCTTTGGCACTACCAATTGGTTCTTGAATTCCTTCAGCATCATTCAAATCTGCGTGAATATGCTCATCCAAGTCGGGCCATTCAGTTTCTGCAAACCGATCTTCTTCATCGGCTTCTATCATATCGATGGCATCCGCTTCATCATCTTCAAAAGCCAAAGCAGGGGGTGGATTACCTGTTAAATTATTTTCAGAGAAAGAATCTAATTGCATAGTTCCTGGAGCATGAAGAACCTTGTTGATTATTCCTTCACCGGCAACTCCATTTTGCATTCCATTCCAATCAACGCCCATCTTAAATCGGTCAACTTGAATCAGTAATGCATGATAGAAAGCCTTCTCTTCAGGGTCATGACGTTGCCAATCAAGTGAAGGTAATTCTTGGTTCATTCCAGAATTCGCAGTAGTCCTCATCGATTGGCTCGCAGCATGTTGCATCATAGCAACCATTCTCTTGCGCGCTAATTCACTGGCTATTCGACGAATATTTGCTTGCCTTTTCTGAAGATTCTGTAAGCGAATACCTGTAGCACCCATCCTCAACATATCTTGAATGTCCAAATCTACGTCTGAAAGTAACTTTCTAACATTCTCCCAGAAATCACTTCTCGGTAATCTGATTGGAACATTTCGCCCAGATTGCTGTCGATTTGTGGTGAATAATTGCTCCTCCGCCTCGTGCGCTTGGGCGCTATCGAGTTCACGTGGAGGCGACATTATGGATACCCTGTAGCCCACGATTCTTGAACCCTTCACTAAAACTACTTCACTCAATTGATACTCACTTTGATATTGAAAGACCCCACCTCGCTAAGCGAGGTGATTGGAATATGAGTGGCAATGTTGGCTTGAATGACAGAAATAATCCTTATTGTAATACAGCCATACTAATAGTTTCAATACTATTACTCACATCATACTCTCCCGTTATTGGTAATTCACAATTTGATAGTAATTTAGAAAATTTGCCGAATGATTCGGATGCATCCTCTAAATCATCAACATCGGTTGAGCATTGGTCTGGGCCAGATTCATTTTATCCAATGGCTAACCAATCTGGTGTAAACCAAACTCTTAATTCTTTAATTCAGATACCATATAATCAAAGTGTAAGCAATGCAGAAATCTCAATACAACCACTTTTTACTTCAACTAATACCAATGGAACAATGTTTGGCCCTGATTCTACCAATAATTGGAATGGCACACATAATGTTACCAACGGTATTGGCCATAATGGATTGCTTACTTTAGCAACCAATTCATCACTTGGGGCATTAACTGATTTTGAAAGCAATGTATTTACTCCGATTAATTGGTTAGGGCAAGGAAAGAATGATGATATTTGGCATATTTTGCGGCCAACTATTGACTCAGTTAATACCTCGAGCAATCAACAAGTACCTTCTAGCACGAGTCAAGGAATGGGTTATTTGAGTTCTAGAGCATTAGGTGATATTTCAGAAAACTATAGTTCATGCCTTCAATCACAAATATATGATGTTCCAAATTATGTTAATAATTATTCTTTGACAACAAAGGTATGGATTTCCCTATTGGATTCTGATGCTGTTTGGGTTGAAGCAATGAATGATTCAGGGGTTTGGCAAGTAATCACCCCTGATTCTAATTATAGTAATTCTAGTTCATTGAATGGTTCACCATCAATGGTTTGGTCGGGCCAAAGTAATGCATGGATAACCCAGAGGTTCCAATTGGATTCTGTTGTATCTTCACAAGGCAATGAAATAAAATTTAGATTCTGTTTACAAACTTCTTTAGTTGCCAGTGCTCGTGCTGGCGTATTTATTGATGATATGAGATTGCACAATGATGGAGATCAATCTGGAGCTTGGATACATGGAAGTTTGAGTGGAGATTACTTACCAAATGCAAATGGAAGATTGATTGTTCCAGCAAATCTTAGCAATTTGAGTGGACCACTGGAAATTGAATTATTCACTAATTGGGATATTGAAGGAGGTTCTAACGATGGGATGACAACTTGGCTATCTCTTGATAACGGAACAAATTGGAGATTACTTTCTCTTTCACCAGGTCACCCAGGTAATGGACTCTGGTACCAAGGTTCCTATTACCAAACCGAATCCGGACGTTGGATACCTATCAGTTATTCACTCCCAGCAAATACTTCCAGCCATGCCAATGCAAGCAATGCACTAATCCGATTCTTGGTTCAAACAGATTCGATTGTAAATTATGGAGGATTTGCATCATCAGGTTGGGAAGGAATGGCAATTGATGACATTACAATTTATGCCAATCGTAGTACTGCAAATGTTCAAAAAAGAGTTATTGCCAATTTTACAAATCCGAGTGATGGTCAATATGGTAATCTGAGTGGCTGGCTAAATTATTCAGGAGTAAGTCCAAATCAATGGATTTGGACAAGTCTTCTGGGAGCGAATGGTGCAATGGACGCATATGACCGCTTTGATTCAGGAAATTTAGCACCTGCTGGCTGGTCAATTCAAACTTATGATACAAGAAAATTCGAAATAGGCGCGGTAAGCGATGCTGCAGGATTTGGACCTGCATCATGGCCTTCGGGAAGCAATGGTGCTGGGATATATTTGACCAACAGATATACCAATAATATGCATACCCATTTAATTACGCCAATCTATGATATTCCTGAGAATTCTACTGCTAGACTTACTTTCAAAAGTTGGGTTTGCACGGAAGCAGCTTGGGATGGAGGAGCGGTTTCACTCTCAACAGATGGTGGAGAAAGTTGGTGGTTTATCCCACCAAATTTGAATGGATTCCATGACCAAATTTCTCAAGTCAACCCGCAATCACCATTCTATGGAGAAGGAATATTTGATGGTTCAAAAGTTAATGGTGGCTGCAACAATGTCGTTAGAGGATTTGATTTGAAGCAATCAGACCTCAGCAATCTTTCTGGGCAAAGTGTTAGGGCGAGGTTTACTTTCTTTTCTGATGCCTATCTACAATCAGATGGTTGGTACATTGATGATGCAGGGGTTGATATCGATGTTTATGAGCCACAAGGTGAATGGATTTCAGATTTGATTTCATTTGATGATGATTTCCAATACGGTGGATTATTGGACGGCTTTGTTGAAGAGAAAGATGGCACTAATATCAGATTTGACATCCTTTCTGTGAATGGAAGTGAGATAATAGGATTACAAAATAAAACGCTTCCATTATCAATTGATTTGGACCGTAGTATACACTCGCAATTCCGAGTTAGGGTTAGAATGAGTACGACTTCACAACTATTAACTCCAGTTTTAAAAAGTTTGAATTTTGGTTCCATTACATATTTTGATGTATTTCACATAGAACACCAATCAAGGAATTATACTATTTCCAGTCTATCTAATCTAGAATATTCAAATGGAATGGAAATTAGTGCTACAGGTCAAACCTCGATTTCATGGGATATCAACGCAGTTTGCCCAATGAAAAATGGTAGATTGACTATCGTTGGAGATAATACTACTATTTCTCATCCTGGATTAACAGTTAATTTACAGCAATGGAAGGAGTCACCTGCTAGAACAATCTATGATATGGCAAGCACTACATCCTTTGGAAATTCAACTACACTGAGTTTGACAATGTTTGCAGGCGATGAAATCACTTCTGTAATGTTTGAACCGGATTGCCTAATTGCGCCAACTGATGTAAAAGTAATTCTAGGAAATAATCTAAGCATTTTTGAAATGAGTACAGGTCAAATGATGTTCCACAATATTCTACAATCGGTGAATGCTTCCGCAGTAGACAACTTAATTGATGAATACCACCAAGGAGGAATAAGGGAAATTATCACTATTCCAATGACTGTTCAGACCTCAAGGGGTTCGATAAAAGTTGATTTTGGCTGGGATGATGTACCAATAATGGAAGATAGTTTCTTATCAATTAGTTCAACACGTTGGGTTCCAGATCAAAAAATAAATCTAACAACATTAAGTTGGAGAACAGAGAGCAATGACCCATTATTTGATTTCCCAACAAAAATAGATAAAGTCAAATTATTACTATCAACTTCACCGTTACAGAATGATTCTTTCGTTGAGGTTGAAGTTGTTGATGTTCAGAATAATCCAACCTTCCGTCAATTAAAGGGTAGCGGCCTAGTAAGTTTGAATACCGCCGATTGCCAGATTCAAGTAATGTTGAATAGTGTAGAAATTGATTGGTCATTGAATACTCATTGGCTGATGGACGATGTTGATGAAATTCATTATTTGCTAATGTCAAATGATGAGGAAGGATTTGAAGTCGGACCAGGCCATCTTGTTCGCTCAACTCCATTCAATGAATTTGAAAATGATTTAGAGATTATTGATTTCAATGTGGTATCGGGGGATTCTAGACAATTAGGTAATGCATTTGACCCTATGTGGCCTTTCCATTTACAGCCACAGCAAACTCTTTCAGTAACCGGGAAAGTTCGATTTGAGGGTATAGCAAATGCATGGGCTCCTCAAAACTCTGCAGAGATTGAAATTGAGATGAAGGCAGTACCTCCGAAGAACGAATCTGGTGGACTTGATGAATGGATAGGCGGGCCTGTATATTGGTCCCAAACATGGTATTCAACTTTAAATCAAAATTCACTATTTGAACGAGACATACTCGTGCCTCAGTCTTTTGGCCAATTCCCTAGCGGGACGCGCTTTGAAATCCGCCCTTCAATAATTCGCAGTGGCCCAATTAGTGAGGATTCTTCAACCAGTTTTGACAAAACTGCCCAATCAGTATTTGCCCCATTTATCATAGATACTGAAATACCAGAAATAATTGCAATTTACGCACTTGATTCCGCTGGATTAACTCCTGCTGATGGCCATGTTTGGATGCCAGGGCAATCTCTTGCATTACGGTTATTCATTGAGGATTCAGATGGCCTAGCTAGTCCACTAAGGATGTATTATTGGTTAGAAAATCATGATGATAGTAATAATGATGGAATAATGCAAGCCAATGAATATAGAGAAATAAGTGTTACATTTAGTAACGGCTCATTATCAACCGATATTGATTTGCCACTATTAGATGATGAACAAATAAAATCTTCTTCAGAAATGTCAGGTCGGGCCAGTGTATATTTTGTCGGTAAAGATTTAGCCGGAAATAATATTGCCAATGGGGGTACTTTTGGTGAAGAATACGATTTAGCGACCATAATCGTTGCCAACCGACAAGATACAGTAATCAGTCAGGAATCACTGTATTTTGATACAATACAAGGAGTATTATTGGCAGGCAAGGAACATCATTTTTCATTTAATATTACAGATGGCAACGGTATTCAAACACTTGACAGAATTGAGTTGGCATTGCTAGGAAGATATGATTCTTCAAACTGTTATATCACATATTATCCTCGCTATTCAACGATTGAATACGACCAAGAGTGCATCATTTCAGCACCGCAAGTAATTGTTGAAAAACATCCACAATCAGCAACTTGGAATATTGATTTTGCATTTAGACTGGATTGGGATGGATCATATAATATTGCACAAGGCGGAGGAATGCCCTCTTTGAAAGTATTTGATGAAGGTCAAGACCTCGGTCTTGGATTAAGCAGAATAAGTATTTTCCTTTGGCAACCATCATTTGAAGTTGAATTGGAAATTGTCAATCTAGCGGATATTACTGAACCTATTGGTTATTCTGAATCAAATAATATGTGGTTATTTAGAGGGGATGAGATTGAATTACATGCAATGTTAATGCATCAAGGAACGGGATTAGCGGCTGAAAATTTCCCCTCAGAGGCGATATTAAATTGGCAATTAAGCGATGGGGAGCGGGGATTATTTGGTGTGACTGAACTTGGTATCGATGGCAATATTCATCTGATTCTAGAAATGGATATTGAAATTATTAAGCATAGGACTGCAACTCTTGAACTTTCTATTAGTGCAACTAATATTGCAATCCCACAGCCGCTATTAATCAATATTACAATGGATGATTCCCCACCTATGGTGACTATTCCAGCAGGATATTTGACAGCAATAGATTCTGACAAAATGAATAATGTGGAGGTTGTTGCATTAATTTCAGATGCCGCAGGAATTAGAAATACAAATATTACCATGTTTTGGCATTTCCGAAGAGCTAATCAAATCTTAATGGGAAGTCAAGGACAAGCCACGATTCCTTACAACTCTCATACGGGAACTACAACGACCTTCTCAGCAATAGTTGACATGACATTAGAAGACCAGTCAATTCTGCAAGCATTTGATCGTGTTGAAATTTGGTTTGAAATTACGGATAAAGCAGGATATGATTTACAAGGATACGGCAATTCATTATTGCCAATTAAACCACTATTCAGATGGATTGACTTTGAGCCTAGATTTGATATTATTCAAGCCACACCCTATCGTCCAACGATTGGGGAAGAAATCAATATCACCACACGGGTGGTAAATGAAGGGGTGTTAGGTGGTGAAATCACCTTGAATCTATTCGATTCAGAAGGGACGATTCATGCAACGGAAAAAATCTATCTTGAATCGGGAGACTGGCAACAATTCAATTGGACAATAGAGGCATGGAAGGTTGGGAGGTTGGGGTTAACGCTGCAAATTGTTAACCATACAGGAGAGGTTCCGATACCACTTGCTGATGTAGCAACTAATCAACAACAATCAGTTTCTTCAGCCTCCGGATTATTAGGTCTTTCAATTCTGATGGTCGTATTTTCATCAATTGGATTATTCATGGCATGTCAAAAGAGAAAACAAGTAATGGATGAGTATGAAATGAAGCGAATTGAGCAGTTGGTCGCAATACATTCCCCAGCACCGTCTCGACCAATTGATTTGGACGATAATAGTCAAGAGGAATAGTCAAGAAGAGAAGGCATCACGCCTCAACTACAAGCCGAGGTACCCGAGTGGTCAAAGGGGGTGGATTCAAGCTCCTCTGCATAATGCTTCGCAGGTTCAAATCCTGCCTTCGGCACCACCCCTAAAAACGCTACACTGAAAGCACACTAAGTCTGAGTAAAAACGGCGTTTTTTACTTAGGAGAACGGTATTTTCGTTCTTTCAAATCGTTTTGATATCTCTTGCCTAATGTTTGCCCGTTCTCAGCAATCCATTGTGAAAACTTGTAGTGTCCTAACGGAGTTTCATCAGAAGACATCAGCCCTTTTTTCAGCCCACGAATCTCTGCCATTGTGAGTACCATATCCTGCAAATAAATACCCATTAATCTTCCAAATAACCACCCTACTAGTGATGGCATGGGTAAAATCAAGCGTCGTAAGCCCATTGATTTCGCCATCAATTTGATGTAGTCTTTGTAACGGAATATCTCTGGTCCAGTGACATCTATTGTTACATTTTCACGTAGTTCTCCTTGCTCTATTGCCACTCTTGCAACATCCTTTACATGGACAGGTTGAATCGGATAATTACCCATTCCAAAAATTCCGAACACTGGGAATTTGCGCAACATCCATGCAAGATTGTTAATCAAAACATTTCTTCCCCCGCCAAATAATACTGTTGGGCGAAGAATAGCAAAACTGTAGTCTGATTGATTAAGGATTTTTTC
>Ga0206686_1000361_pt1 | contig 13293 bp, 12 predicted proteins | sample M250012015metaG_FD_155447 | JGI IMG/M metagenome (GOLD analysis project Ga0206686, IMG submission 155447) | Ammonia-oxidizing marine archaeal communities from Monterey Bay, California, United States - M2 500m 12015 | ecosystem: Environmental > Aquatic > Marine > Intertidal zone | place: USA... | reverse complement strand
ATAAAAAGACCACCTTGGTTCTTCCAACAAATTCAAAATTATTTGATATCCTTAATCAATAAGTAATGGATTAATTGTTGGTGGCTGATCATTTTTTACATATTAGCGATTATTCTACCGATGCTTTATGGGATATATTGAAATTAGCCAAAAAGCTGAAGCAGAAATTTCGTAACCGAGAAAAATATAAAATATTTAATAATAAATCGTTGGCAATGATCTTTGCTAAGCCCTCTGCGCGAACAAGAGTTTCATTTGAAACAGGGTTCGAATGGATGGGGGGACATGCATTATTTCTTGGACCAAATGATATTGGAATCGGCAAACGGGAAGCAATTAAAGATATTTCTAGATTGTTGAGTCGCTATAATGATATAATAATGACACGGTTATTCGATCACAGTCACATACTCGAACTTGCTGAAGACTCTACAATTCCAGTAATAAATGGCCTTACGGATTATAATCATCCCTGCCAGGTCATGAGCGATATATTTACTATATGGGAAACGCGTGGATCCTTGGACGATTTAAAGGTCACTTATGTTGGTGATGGGAATAATATTGTTCATTCCTGGTTGCATTTGGCTCAAAAATTCCCAATGGAATTCGTATGTGCTTGCCCAGAGAATTATGAACCTAATAGTAATACTGTAAATGGATCATCTGGCGCAGGTGTATCGAGAGTTTCCATTAGTCATGACCCCAAGAATTCTGTGAAGAATACAGATGTGATATATACAGATGTTTGGGCATCTATGGGCCAAAAAGATGAAGCGGAAATGAGAGAAAAGATATTTCAGCCTTTCCAGGTGAATAAAGATCTAATGGCTGCGACTGGTAAAAATACGTTATTTATGCATTGTTTACCTGCCGAACGGGGTAGGGAAGTAACAGATGAAGTTATAGAAGCTGATTATTCTATTGTATTTGAACAGGCAGAAAATCGCCTTCATGTACAGAATGCAATTATGGTCAGCTTAGCTGGCTAATCCATTCCTTTATTTGTTGAGGCAAAGATTTTAGATCAACCTGAACAATAAAATCCTTTATTTCTTGTAAATAAGATTGTATATCAAATATCCAAAAGCCAGATGATGGCTCGCGGATTACAGCAATATATAATTTCCCCTCAAGACTTGGATTTGTTGGATCATTTGTAACAGCAATTTTTCTCACCAACACGTTTTCACTTAAAGAAATTGACAATTCAAGAGCCCTCATTAGATCATTCTTGTTTTTTGCTTGAACACCAATTCGATCAAAGGCAAGAAAATCACGGTTGGTCATTGATAGATCTCTCACTTCTGTATCAATAGGATATTCTTCAAATATATTTTTTAAATCATCAATGGTTAACCAGTTTCTGTCAGCAATCATATCATTGGACCGGAGTCTATAGTCATATACATTTTTAAAACCGCCACAACAAATGATTTCTTCTTGTGTAAATCCAGTCTCTTTTCCATTAATGAACTCGATTGGATTTAATGAATCAAGCTTAACTGTTTCTAAATGTAACCGCATATTGACCACTTTTGCTTCAATCAGAGTACTATCATTTATTTCATCAATTATATGGTTGACCGATTCCGCCATTGCATAGGAATTCTTTGACAGCTGTAGAATGTGATCTCTGTAATTAATTGTTTGAGGGTATTCTTTAGAAAAAATCCAGTAAGCAAATGCACACACAGCCAAAATGAAAAGAAGCCAAGATGAAGGAGAGCTATGTACGGTATGCTTTTCAAATTTAGGTTCATCTGCTGGTTCTTCCGTTTTCTCCTCTTTTTCAACCGTTTGGATCTGGGGGATTACCATGCCCTCTTCGTATTGAGTAATACCGGGTTCGTCAAACAAGTTTATTAAAGGTAATTTATCAATAGTGCCAATGAGGGACATCAATACATTCAAATGAAGAACCGATAGATTTTCAAAGGATACTTCACCGCTAAGATTAACTTTATCAAATGGTTGTAGCATTCGAGATTCACTATTTTTCCTTCCCCGTTCCCAGTATTTTTTTCTGCCGGAACTCAATTGATTTATATAAGCAATTTCATAACCAAGCCAATCAGTTTCACCATTGATATAAAGATTTAACCGTTTAAGTAAAGTCGTAACAGAACGTTTTCGACCACGAATTGATTGAATATGAGGGATATTCTTAATAAACCGTATTTTTGCCCAACCTACTTCCTGTTTATAGCGATAGAATAATTCATAGGATAGACCTGACGATTTCACCAGTATAATATCACCCTTTTCTTGTGCATTTAAGAGTGCTTCCGAATTCGTACCCATCCATGTAGGTTTAGCGCCTTGTTCTGCAATAGTGAGCTTTAATGTTCCCACAACATTTGCTGGAATAAGTGTCTTACGTACATAATTCTTATCCAGTTGATCGGACTTAACCCAGTAACCAAGTGTAGTAAAATGAGAAGCTTTACCACCCCATCTATTATCAGAAATCCACTCGAGATACTGGCGAGTCTCAGGGGCGATCAAGTCTTTGTCAAGTGTGATGAATTCCTGATGCACGATCCAATCAGGAATTGTTAACAATATTTCTTTACCAACCATATCAATATGCATAGAGAGTTTGCTGAATTCTGTTCCAATCATAGAGGTAAATTCTTCTGTGCCCGGTTTATATTCCGAAAGGGGTGTCTTTAATGGAATTGAGCCAACAAGATCCATTGATTGAACGCCAGCAATAGTATCCCATTGTGCATAATGAATATGGTTCTCGGATAGAATAAGACTTATCATGGTTTAATCAAACTAGGTGCTCTTAAACAGTTGAGAAAAAATATATATTTTTTGAGGTCACTAAAGAATATAAGATTGCAAGGTGTAAGGGTAATTGTACCCTGCATAATAATCAGCGTTTTGTTTTTGATCCGGAAGCCGGTTTACGGGAAATTTGTTGAGAATTTTTCGCTGTAGAACTCGCCTTAGTTATGACCGACCCCTTGTATTGTGCACCAGACTGAATAATAATTCGGTTTGCTTTAACATCTCCCACCATACGTCCAGTTTTTGTAATCGAAACAACACCTTTTGATTCAACATTTCCTACTAAAGCGCCACTTACAGTTACACTAGCAGCTTTAACATCAGCTTTGACTGTACCCGTTTTTTCAATTGAAAGATCTTGCGAAGTTTGTATGGTCCCTTCCATGTGCCCAGCAACTACTATTACTTCGTCGCCCGCTACCTTTCCCGTGAAAGATATATCTTTATGAAAAATCGTAATATTTTCTTGCACTTTTTTGCTCATTATTTTATAAGTAATTAAATATTGATATGAACACTACCTTTAATAGAGGCACCATCTTCTATAAGGATTCTTGCAGTACTTGTATTTCCTACAACTGTGCAATCTTCCATATAATGCACGTTCCCAGATGCACTGATATTTCCTTTAACCTCACCAGAAATCTGCACATCCTTCGCTTTGAGGTCGGCCTTAATAACCGCGCCTTTTTCGACTGTAATGGCATTGTCGATTTCAATTTTCCCTTTTACAATTCCCTGGACTAAAAGACCATCTTTACCCCGCAATTCTCCATCCAAGATTAAAGACTTCCCGATTGTAGTTACTGGCATTTGATTTGATTACTCCTGCAAAATACTGTTTATATACCTTTGGGCACTTCCACATTCATATTGATCGTACCTGAATAATTTGCTCCATCTTCGATTACTATATTATTAGTATCAATGGGTCCAACAACGGTTGCCGATGATTTAATTAATACACCTTTATCAGCTTTTATTTTTCCGTTCAAATTTCCTGCGACCGTAAGTTTTGCAGCTTCTGTATCAGCGGCAACATTGCCTATTTTCGTGATAGTAAGATTGCCTTTTACTGATAGTTGACCTTTAAGCTGGCCATCAATTATTAGATCACCATCGCATGATAATGTTCCATTGACATGGATATCACCCTCTATATTACTGATAGGGTCAGCCATAGATTACTCCTAAAATTCCCCTTTTCAACCTCGGTTTTTGACTGCTTTCGATCATAAATTAGTATATGATCAAAAAACATTGTTCAAAAATATTAACATTACAAAGGAAATACAAGCTATTGCCAGTTTTTGAAATTTTGTTTTTATAGAATAATACTATGCAGGTAACTATTAATACAATTCGAGATGCACACAATAGGATAAGCACACATATCCTTAAAACACCCGTTAAATCAAGTACAGAAATAAATGAAATTGCAGGTGCAGAATTATACTTCAAGTGCGAAAATCTGCAGCGATCTGGGTCATTTAAAATTCGTGGAGCGGTAAATGCGGTACTTTCTCTAAGTGATAATAAAGCAAATAACGGGGTTGTTACAGTGTCATCAGGAAACCATGGTACTGCTCTAAGTCTAGCAGCAAAAATTCGTGGCATAAATGCTACTGTAGTACTACCCAAGAATGCGTTACCATATAAAAGAAATTTAATCGAAAATTTAGGCGCTAAAATTGTTGAATGTGAAGCCCGGGTTGAAAGCCGCGAGAAAATTTTACTTGAGGTACAGGATACAACCGGGGCAACAGTTATCCATCCATATAATGATTATAAAATTATGTCTGGACAAGGTACAGTTGCTTTGGAATTTCTTGAACAGAAACCAGATCTTGATATGGTTCTTGTGCCTATTGGTGGTGGCGGTTTGATAAGTGGCATAGCAGTCACGGTCTCAGAAATTGCACCAAAAATAAATGTGGTTGGTACTGAACCGGCACTTGCGGACGACGCGCGTCAATCCATCGCGAAAAAAAAACTGATTCCATCCAATTATCCAGACACAGTTGCTGATGGTTTACGAACATCTTTAGGCGCAAAAACATACCCAATAATTTTAAAATATGTAAAAGACATTATCACTGCTCCAGAACAAAATATTTTACCAACTATGAATTTACTTACTAAAACTCTGAAGGATAATATAGAGCCATCTTCTGCGGTACCATTAGCAGCTCTAATAGAACACAAGCATATGTTTAAAGATAAAAAAGTTGGTATTATTATCTCAGGAGGCAATTATCCCTTGGTCTATTAAAGTGTTCAAAACACTTTGGTGTTAAATTATTTAACTTATCAAAGCCTGGTAAGTCAAATGAATATTAATAAATGTTGAAAAAAAATCTTTATTATTTTCTATTTATTTCCGGTGTTTCAATTGGTCTAAGCCAGGAGCAAACTGTAGGGCTATTCTTGAATACCGCAGATGCTGCACCAGGTTACACATTATTTGCGCCTATGTCTTATAATGTAACCTACCTCATCGACAATAATGGAGAACTGGTACAATCCTGGTTCAGTGATTTCAGGCCGGGGCTTTCAGTATACATTTTAGAAAATGGTGACCTGTTACGTACCCGGAGATTACAAGGACAGTTTTTTCAAACTGGAGGCCGTGGTGGAGGAGTTGAAATAATAGATTGGGATGGAGAACTGGTTTGGCAATTCGATTATTTCGGTGATCAATATTGGCAGCATCATGATATAGAATCACTGCCAAATGGGAATGTTCTTTTAATAGCTTGGGAACTTAAAACTGATACAGAGGCTATCGAAAATGGACGAAATCCAAATTTACTTGGCGGCAATCTGCAACCATCAGGATTCTGGCCTGATCATATTATTGAGGTGAATCCTGAATCTGACAGTATTATCTGGGAATGGCATGTATGGGATCACCTAATTCAGGATTATGACTCATCAAAAGCCAACTATGGTGTCGTGTCTAATCACCCTGAATTAGTGAATATAAATTATCCCAGTGACCCCCCAAATAGTAGTGGAGACTGGTTGCATATCAATGCGATTGATTATAATGTGGAACTGGATCAGGTATTATTGTCTGTACATCATTTTGGAGAAATATGGATAATCGACCATAGTACAAATACAGGTGAATCGGCCAGCCACACTGGTGGAAATAGTGGTAAAGGCGGTGATTTACTTTACCGTTGGGGCAACCCGCAATCTTACACAGATGACAATACCAATGTTCGCACGTTTTTTGGTCAACATGATGCGCGCTGGGTTGAAAATGGTTCACAAATTATGGTTTTTAATAATGGTGGTGGTCGTACTGGTGGATCCTATACATCGATTGATGTAATTACCCAGCCAATGGATGAAAATAATCATTATGTGTTGGATAGCAGCGGTATTTTCGGCCCGGATACTTTAAGTTGGCAATATACTGCAACACCGCCAACCAATCTTTTCGCATCTAATATCTCAGGTGCCCACCGTTTGGAAAATGGTAATACTCTGATATGTGATGGACCTCAAGGACATTATTTTGAAGTAGATTCTACTGGATCACTAGTTTGGGATTATGTTAATCCAGTAGTAAATACAGGGCCACTATACCAAGGACAGAGTATACCCATTCAGAGTGGTCCTCAGGGGTCTACAATGAATCGCACCTTTCGGGTGCATCGCTATCCAACTGATTACCTTGGCTTTGTAGGTCATGATCTGGACCCCATGGGCCCTATTGAACTATATATGAATACACAGACATTAACTTATATCCCCAATAAATTCAGGCTTCACCAGAATTTCCCGAACCCTTTTAATCCAGAAACAATAATACGCTATAATCTGCCAGAAAATATATTTGTCAATATCACCGTCTATGATCTACTAGGCAAAAAAGTAAAAACTCTAGTTAATCAGGCACATGTTGCTGGGCCCCAATCAGTTGTTTGGAATGCTAATGATGACTATGGCAAACGAGTGGGCGCTGGAATCTTTCTTTACCAGATACATGCAGGTAATTTTATCGAGACTAGGAAGATGGTGCTGTTAAAATAATTGGCTAGTTTGTCCGGGTCCAGCGGATATCATAAGTCCTATATTGTACTTCTGGTTTAAGAGGCTTTTGAATTACGATCTTGAAACTGGCAGTTTGTCCGGGGTCAATAGAAGTATCACTGATAACACCGGATTTATATGTTATCATGTTGCCATCCACAAATGCCGAGTCTTTGACAATTAATTGGGTTGTAGGAGACCAGAGATTTGCTTCTGTCCGCACAAAGTCTGCTCGTAACTCACCATTATTAATCACTGTGCCGATAATTTCTTCACGATCTGGATACGCATTCACAAAAGGGTCACCGACCATTTCAACCTTAGGACCAGGGGTGCGTTCTTCCTGTACTGAGATCACTTTATCTTTTGTGATTACCAACCTTCCAAGTGTAGTCTGGATAAATAATTCATCTGCATTTTCATCAATTATTTCCCCCAAAACGACTGTACCATTTGTTAGTTCAATGCGATGTTGCAAGTTAGGAACTTTAATTAGATTTATAATATCCTCGTCTACTGTGGGTATACCCTGATATTTTTCAAAGACTTTTACCATAGCTCTTAGTGAATCTATCTGGTTTTGCAAATTTTTTATATCTGAATCATAATTGAAAAAGGGTTTACCAAGGGGAAGAATAGCAAGTGTATCTTTATCGTCGCGTAACTCTGGTATGGGGATCAGTGTAGTATCTAGCGCGGTAAATGTTGCTGTATCTTCCTCGACAATTTGAAATGGATCTTCAATTTGGTTTGTAGTGGTAGTATCCTGTGCCAAGCCAAATTGAATTAACAGAATGGTTACTATTATTCTATGGTACAATATATTGACTTTCTTTCATATGTGCGGTAAAAGCTAATCGACGTATCTTTTCATGATACAAATCCTGTTTTCCCAACCTACCGACCATTTGAACGATAGAACCATGTAGTGTATAGTTTTTTGCATCTGATAATAATGGCAAAAACCTTGGAATGACATTTGGATTATTTAAGCCTCCTAGGCTTTCAATGGCTTTTTTTCTTAAACTAATTGGCAGATCCTCAGTAAGACCAATTTGGATAATGGCTTTAAATACTTGCGGATCATCGAAATTTCCCAGTGCCTCGAGTAGAGTATTCAATAGACTGTAATATTCGTTACGCCCCGCATTATATGTATTTAATAGAGCCAAAATAAGGTTTTCTTGTTTCACGCCGCGCATAGTATTCAAAGCAAATTCCCGTACTTCTAAATTGGTTTCAGGATCATTTAACAATTCGGCAAATGCATTAGCAACATCAGCAGGATTTTTTTTACCAAGAATTTCTACCGCACGGTTTCGAACACCGATTTTTAATCCAGGATTTTTTGCAATACTTACTAGTATTGGAACTACTTCTTCTGTCCCAATGGCCCCCAATGTTTCGGCTAATAGTAGATCAGTCCGTTCAACATTAGCATGAGCAATTTCATAAAGGTCGAGTAAAGCTAATACTTGGTCTTCCACTCGGATTTTATTCAGGCTTCTTACCAGTGTCATGTGTAGACTGTTAGTCTTTAGTTCAATATTCTCCATGCCCTGAATCATAGCTTCAGCTGCCTTTGGATTTTCTCTGAATTTTGTTAGCAGTTTTATGGATTCCTCCATGAAAGTTATATCTAGTGCTGCCCCACTTGAAACCGCTTGTGCAATCGCATTGAGTGCCGTGGGGTGTTGTGAGTCTCCAAGTACTTTACCTGCTTCAATACGTGCCTCGAAAGGCAGGCTGCTATCATTATAGATTGAAATCAACTCTTCAAGAGCCTGAATCCGTCCGTCTTCATATGCAATTCGTAATTTATCTATTAATTCAAAAGTTACACTGGGACCTTCTTCTTGTTTACCAGGGAAAATCTTTTTGATAAATGAACAACTATTAAGGGTGAATGATAGAAAAACTAGCAGGATTAACCCCTTACTACGTTTCATTCTCACTCCATTTTTTAAGCGTGAGGTCAGTACCATCAAAATAGCCATACGTAAAAAATGTTAGCCAGTCCCCCAGAATAATCAGTTTTCCATTTTCAACTGACTGGTCAATCGCCTGATGATAATGCCCTAAAACAAGATAATCAAAACCTTGTCGAACTTTTTCCCTCGCAAGTTCAGTCATTTCATCTAGTACGCGCTGATTATACTCATCTGAATGATTATAATGTTTTCCACGCTTGGAAATCCACCCAGCAATCTTGAACCCGATGTTCGGGTGGATCCAACGGTATGCCCATATAAATAACCGGCTGTGAATTATACGTTTCAATAATCTGTATCCATGGTCCCAAGAAAGGTAGCCATCACCGTGGGAAATGTAGAATTTTTTGCCATTTAATTCCAGCGTTACATCGTTTTCATATGTTTGTGTTGTCAAATGTTCCTTAATAAAATCCATAACCCAGAAATCATGATTCCCTAGGATGTAATGAATTTCAATCCCAGAATTTTTCAATGTATAAAGTTGATTGTAAATGGGAAAATAGCCTTTTGGAATTACATCTTTGTATTCGAAATAATAATCGAATAAGTCACCATTGATAAAAAGTGTTCCACCCGTATGGAGTATATGATCAAGAAAACGATTAATGTGTTTTTGATGATCAGTTTCACCATTGGACCACTGATCCATAAGATGCGCATCTGAAATAAAATAGACCGGCAGTTCCATACCATTTGAAACTAAACTGTAAGATTTAGGATAGGCAATCAAATTCAATTCATCTCCATATTTAATATTAACAAATAAATAGTGTCCAAATTTTCGAACTTGTAGAGTAAATTATAGTACAAATATCATGTTCAGGCTAATCATAGGTATTGTGGTCCTAGCTAGCCATCTAGCTGTAGGTCAATCATTCGGGCAAAATAAAGTCCAGTATAGAAATTTTAATTGGTCTTTTATTACAACTTCTCATTTCAATATTTATTTTTATGGTAATGGGCTCGATCTAGCACAATTTACTGCTGAAAAAGGTGAAGAAGCTTATGAGCAAATATCAAAGCACCTACGCTGGACGTTACGAAAACGTGTACCAATTATTATTTATCACTCACATAATGATTTCCAGCAAACAAATGTTATTTTACCATATATGCAAGAAGGAATAGGCGGTGTTACCGAGTTATTCAAGAACCGTGTAGTTATTCCTTTTGAAGGTGACTATGAGCAGTTCCGCCATGTGATCCATCATGAACTAGTCCATGCTGTCATAAATGACATGGTTTATGGTTCTGCGCAGAATGTATACTCTGGTAGGGTAAAGCTGCGCGTTCCGTTGTGGGCCAATGAAGGTTTGGCAGAATATCTTTCTCTGAACTGGGATACTCAGGCAGATATGATTTTACGTGACCTAGCAGTTCATGAAGAAATGCCTACAGTAGAGCAGTTAGAATCTTTTCTTGCATATAAGGGTGGTCAATCAGTCTGGCGATTCATTGCTGAAAAATATGGACGGGAAAAAATCGGCGAAGTATTCACCGCAATGAAATTCACCCAAAGTGCGGAGGAAGGCTTTGAAAAAGCAATAGGAATGGATTTCAAGGGGTTGACAAAACAGTGGCAAAAATACTTGAAAAAAGAATATTGGCCGGATATAAATGGTCGTGAAGAAATAGAAGATATCGCTGTCAGGCTGACAGACCATAAAGAAAAAAATAATTATTATAACATATCACCAGCGATTTCACCTGACGGTAGTAAGGTTGCTGTTATGGAAGATAAATCAGGTTTCGCTAACATATTCCTTATTGACGCGATGGACGGAAAAAATATTCGCCGCCTAGTAAAAGGTAATCGATCCATAGATTTTGAAGAATTAAAATGGTTACAACCCGGTATATCATGGTCTCCAGATAGTAGAAAAATTGTCATTGCGGCAAAGGCTGGTGAACAAGATGCATTGTATTTAATTGATGTAGAAAAACCGCGCAATAAGGAAAAACTAACTTTTGATTTGGATGGTATTTTTTCAGCAGCTTGGAATCCCAATGGTCAACAAATTGCATTTGTTGGTAATAAAGGAAATGCCAGTGATATTTATCTTTATGATCTGGAAAATAAAACACTTATAAATCTGACAAATGACATTTATTCAGATTCAGAACCAGTATGGGATCCCCATGGTAATAGTATCGCCTATGTATCCAGTCGCAATAAAAGCGAAAACAAATTAGCGGATCCCGATTTGCCTGTATTCAAGATAACACATTTTCAAACTGACATTTTTACTTTTGATATTTCAAATAATATTTCCCAAAGAATAACGGATACTGATGCCAATGAAAATTATCCTGTCTGGGCAAAAACGGATAATGTGATGTTTTATACATCTGATGAAAGCGGTATATCAAATCTTTACAGGCATGGTATGGATGATAATAAGGTTGAACCAATAACTAACATACTTACTGGTTTATTTCAAATTAGTCTCTCAGATGATGATGAAGTCATGGTATTTGCGGGGTATTCAGATAATGGTTGGGACATCTTTCGTTTAGCAAACCCAATAGATATGAATATTAATGAAATCGATTTAACACAATTCATCAAAAGCAGAAAATCGGGCGATGAATTACTAGTGGATTTCCGTAGGAACAAGTCAACCGGTATTAACACTAGTCGAAATTCAGGAAGAGATTATTCCAATTATATTTTTGCGCCGGAGTACCGTAATTATAATCAAAATACTGGTGTATCAGAACCTGACTCAGGTATGTTTGTAGTGGCAGATTCACTTATTTCTGTGGATGGAGATTATATACCACAGCCCTATAAGACCAGATTAACTATGGACATGGTCTTTGGTTATGCCAGCTATAGTAGCTTTTTTGGCCCCCAAGGGATGACGCAATTTGCTTTCAGTGACGTTTTGGGTGACCATCAGATATCTCTGGGAACCGAATTAGTAATTAGTTTGGATAAGAGTGATTATTATTTTACTTATGCCTATCTTAAGAATCGCGCGGATTATTTTTTCTCAATTTTTCATCAGGCTGATGGAACTACTGATTATTATGGTAATCTTTATCGATTACGGTATTATGGCACACAAGGATTGATATCCTACCCCTTTAATAGATTCAATAGATTTGATGCAGGTCTATCGTATAATAAGATTGACTATCGGTTATTTCAGCAGGATTTTATTTCATATGAATATTTTGAAACCGCTCGAGATGCTGCTGATGTTATGATGTTAACATCGAGTTATATTTTTGATAATACCATTTACGGATATACAGGTCCTGTAGATGGTATCCGTCATAATACCACATTGAGAATTAGTCCCGGAATAGGTGCTAGCAAATTGAAATACCAGACCATAAAGTTCGACATCAGGAAATACTATATGTTTAGCAGGTTTACGAGTTTGGCTGGTAGAATAACGTTTGGTAAGAGTTTTGGTCGTGATCCGCAAAAATTTGTTCTAGGCGGCTTACAAAATTGGATCGGTGGGCGAGGTGAAACTTTTGGACACAAAGATAATAGTCAATTCCGTAGTCAGCCAATTGACACTAGTAATACATCAATGCTGGTTGATATCTACCTATCAGATTTTGTATTTCCTATGCGTGGTTATCGTTTTTGGGAAAGAACTGGTAGCAATGTTGCACTTATGAATTTAGAATTTAGATTTCCTTTCCTATTTGCATTCGGTATACCTAATAAATTTGTCTTTACTAACTTTGGTAGCTATCTATTTCTTGATATAGGTGCTGCCTGGGATAATTTAGACGAGTTCGATGAAACAAATAATATGCGTCAGAAATATGGTGACTATTCACTACCTGATGGTATAACCCCTGTTATAGCTGGATTTGGTGTTGGCGTGAAAATCAATTTGGGCTATTTATTATTGAGGATTGATACAGCATGGGATGTTAATCCTACCGGTTATTCTAAACCGCAGTATTATTTTTCCATCGGTACAGACTGGTAACCATCCCTTAGTTCTTGACAATCCATTTGGTCAGGGTCAATTTCCCGACCGATCATGGCGAAATCTAAAGTTAGAATAGTATTCCTTTGTTCTTCTTGCGGTGACGAATTTGCTAAATGGCATGGACAGTGTCCATCCTGTAATGAATGGGGCACGCTAAGTGAATATAAAGTAAATACCAAATCACGAACGCGATCTAACGGTCGACCGCGGTCCACGACAAAAATGGTAGATTTACTGGAAAAAGGAAAAATCAATAGAAATAATACGGGGATACCTGAAGTAGATCGTGTTTTAGGCGGAGGTATTTTACCTGGATCGATGATATTGCTTGGTGGTAGCCCAGGTGTTGGTAAATCCACACTGGCACTACAAATAATACCTGGATTAAACAGTAAGGTATTATATGTATCTGCTGAAGAAAGTGAAGATCAATTGGCCTTACGAGCGAAACGCTTAGGAATAGATTCAAATTTCATTCACCTATCAACTGAAAA
>Ga0206686_1000360_pt1 | contig 13312 bp, 17 predicted proteins | sample M250012015metaG_FD_155447 | JGI IMG/M metagenome (GOLD analysis project Ga0206686, IMG submission 155447) | Ammonia-oxidizing marine archaeal communities from Monterey Bay, California, United States - M2 500m 12015 | ecosystem: Environmental > Aquatic > Marine > Intertidal zone | place: USA... | reverse complement strand
ACCGCCCTGACCCGGCGACCGGACCTGCAGGCGACCGGATTCGCGGAGTCGGCCCAGGCGATGCTGACGGCTCAGGGCGCCGGCCAGGACGGCGGCCCGGCACCGGGCCTCCTCGGCTTCCTCGAACCGCTTCTCGGCGGCCAGGTCCCGCATGAGCAGCGCAAGGGGGTCGATGAGGAGGTCCGGCCGTGTGGTTAGGCCTTCCACCGCCCTGGTGACTATCCGGGCGTACTGCTCCTCGTCCACCTGTCCACTGCACGGACAGGTGGCCAGGCCGAGTTGTGCCGGTATGCACGGTCCCGCATCCGGGCTGCGTGTCGTCCGACAGGTGCACCGGCGTAGTGGAACCACGGACTGGATGGCGTCGATGACCGTCCGGGCCGCCGAGGTGGTGGCCAGTGGTCCGATGTAGAGGCCGCCGTCGTCCTTCAGGGTGCGGGCGGCCGAGAGCCTGGGGAATCGTTCGCCCAGGGAGAGCTTGACGTAGGCGTAGCGTCGCCATGTATTGCCATGACGGTTGAAGCGCGGCTCGTGCCTGTGGATGAGCCGGATCTCGAGCACGGCCGCCTCCAGGGTGCTGCCACAGGCAAGGTGGTCGATCCGGGCTGTATCACGGAGCATCTGACCGGTCTTGCGGCGTGTATCCGTCGAGAAGTAGCTGCGGACGCGGGCCCGCAGGTTCGTGGCCCGACCCACGTAGAGGACCTCTCCACGGCGGCCACGGAAGAGGTACACGCCCGGCGAGCGGGGGAGGGAGGCGGTCATTCGGAGCTTGTCGGCCTGGGGGTGGCCCGCCATGGTCGGAAGCGCCAGGAGGTCGTCGAGTCCGGTGACGCCGAGTGACCCGGCGCGTTCGATCAGCAGGTGGAGCAGGTCGCCCGTTGCGAGTACGTCGTCCAGGGCACGGTGGGATGGCTGGTGCTCGAGGCGCAGATGGGCGGCGAGGGTTCCGAGGCGACAGTCGGGTACCTCCTCCCGGATGAGGCGTCGGGCCAGCCCGCAGGTGTCGATCGACCGGTTGGAGAGGCGGGGGCGACCGGTGTCGGCCAGTGCGGCGTTCAGGAACGAGAGGTCGAATCGGACGTTGTGGCCGACCACGACGGCGTCCCCCAGGAACTCCAGGAAGGAGGGGAGAACCTCGGCGATGCGGGGAGCGTCGACCAGCATGGCCGACGTGATGCCGGTCAGGACCGTGATGGAGGGAGGTATCGCAGACCCCGGGTCGATTAGCGACTGGAAGGTGCCCAGGCGCTCGCCGCCACGGAACCTGGCGGCACCGATCTCCGTGATGGAGCACTCCGACGCTGAGAGCCCGGTCGTCTCGAGGTCCACGACACAGAAGGTCACGTCGGCGAGTGGTGTCCCGAGGTCCTCGAGGCTGCGTTGGATCGGATCCGTCGTGAGGGCCGCCACCGGATCAGTAAAGCGAACAGACGTTCGGTCGTCAAGCGACCCTTGCGGCTTCCACCGTCCTGACTGTCACACCCTCCGTGGAAGATGGTGTACATGAGCGACGAACCCCTTCTCATCGACTGCGGTACCTGTACCGAACGCCATACCGACACCTGCGAGGACTGCGTGGTGACCTTCATCTGCGGGCGGACGCCCGGCGATGCCGTGGTTGTCCAACTGGCCGATTTCAGGGCCATGAGGATGCTGGGCGACGCCGGTCTGGTCCCGCCGCTGCGCCATTCGGAGGGTTCGGTGCCGGGCGGCTGATCGACCACCCCGGGCCCGGCCGTGGGACCATGGGCCCATGGAGGAGACCGGCGACACGCTGAAGGCGGAGGTCCTCGCCCTCGGGCGGTCGGTGGGCCTTGATGCGGTGGGGGTGACCGGAGCAGATCCGTTCCCGGAGGTGCGTGTCGAGCTGGAGCGACGGCGGGCAGACGGCCTCCACGGTGGGATGCAGTTCACCTTCCGCAACCCCGCCCGGTCGACCGATCCCGGACGGATCCTGGAGGGTGCCAGGTCCCTTGTCGTAGGGGCACTCCGCACCCCGGCTCCACGCCTCGCCGAGGTGGGATCAGGCCGCCTGCGAATAGCGGCCTACGCGAGACACGACCACTACGCCACCCTCCGGGACCACCTCGAACGTCTGGCGGACCGGATCAGGTCCGATGGCTGGACGGCCAGCGTCGTGGCCGATGACAACGCCCTCGTGGACCGGGCGGCTGCGGTACGCGCCGGGATCGGCTGGTACGGAAAGAACGCCAACGTCCTCCTGCCGGGTCGGGGCAGCTGGTTCGTCCTCGGGGCGGTCGTCACCGATGCCTACCTGCCGCCCTCGGGGCAGGCGGACGAGGGTTGCGGTACCTGCAGGCGCTGCCTCGACGGTTGTCCGACCGGGGCCATCGTCCAGCCGGGCGTGGTCGACGCACGTCGCTGCCTCGCCTGGCTGGTCCAGGCGCCGGGGTCGATTCCGCGTGAGTTCCGGCGGGCCCTCGGCGGGCGGCTCTACGGCTGCGATGACTGCCAGGAGGTGTGCCCGGTGGGCCGCTCCGAGGTGATCGCCGAAGGGACTGAGGATCCCGCGGCCGACGTCGAGGTGATTGACGTACTGGAGGCCGATGACGCCGTCCTGCTGGAGCGATTCGGGCGCTGGTACATAGCCGAGCGCGATCCGCGCTACCTCCGACGCAATGCCCTGGTGGCCCTCGGCAACACGGCCGACGGCGGCGACCCGGCGGTGGTGCGCCTGCTCGAAACGTTCCTGGCCGACCCCGATCCCGTCCTGCGTTCCCACGCCACATGGGCTGCCGCCGAACTGGGCCGCCAGGACCTCCTGGGTGGGCTGGAGGACGACCGGGACGCCCTGGTCGCCGAGGAGATGGCCGTGATCCGGGGCAGGGTGGGGACGTGAGGCGACACCTGCTGGTGACCAACGACTTCCCACCCAAGGTCGGCGGCATCCAGTCCTACCTCTGGGAGCTCTGGCGGCGACTTCCCCCCGACGACGTCGCCGTCCATACCACTCCATACCCGGGCACGGAGGCATTCGACGCCGCTCAGGCCTTCACGGTGAGTCGCTCCCGGGAACCGGTGCTGCTTCCGACGAGGAGCGTGGCCCGTAGGGTCGGACGGCTGGCCGCCGGCCATGGCGCCGAGCTGGTCATCTGGGATCCCGCCCTTCCCGTGGGCCACGCCGCACCGCGTACGGATCGCCCGTACGCCGTTGTCCTGCACGGGGCCGAGGTGACGGTTCCCGGTCGCCTGCCCGTGGGCCGCTCCCTGCTCGCCAGGGTCCTGCGCTCGGCGTCGCTCGTGATCTGCGCGGGTGGCTACCCGGCCCGGGAAGCGACCAGGGCGGCAGGGACCGAACTGCCCACCGTGGTGGTGCCGCCCGGAGTGGACACCGACCGGTTCCGACCCCTCGACGCCGGCGAGCGGGCCTCGGTGCGAACCGACCTGGGCCTGCCCGTCGATGCCCCCCTGGTCGTCGCCGTGAGTCGCCTCGTGCCTCGAAAGGGCATGGACACGCTCATCCGGGCCGCCGTGCGCCTCCGGTCCTCGCAGCCCGACCTGGTGGTGGCGATAGCCGGATCGGGACGCGATCGCCGCCGACTCGAGAGCCTGGTGGAGTCCACCGGTGCCCCCGTTCGCCTCCTGGGTCGAGTGCCGGACGAGCTGCTTCCCGGTCTCTACGGGGCAGGCGACGTCTTCGCCATGCCGTGCCGGTCCCGCTGGGGTGGCCTGGAGCAGGAGGGGTTCGGCATCGTGTTCGTGGAGGCGGCCGCCTCCGGCGTGGCGCAGGTGGCCGGTGAGAGTGGCGGGGCGGCCGAAGCCGTCGAGCATGGTCGTACCGGCCTGGTGGTGGGCCCGGACCGGGCGGTGGAGGGCGTGGCAGATGCCCTGGCCGACCTGCTCGACAACGACGGGCGCCGGTTGGAGATGGGCCGCCGGGGCAGGGAGCGGGCCGTGGCCGAGTTCTCCTACGAGGTGCTGGCCGACCGGCTCCGCACCGGAATCGATGCGGCGACGCTGCGGAACTGACCCGGAACCGGGATCCTCCTTCCTGCCTGACAGCGGGTGGGGGACCACCCACCACGAGGCGCCACACGACCGGTAGTGTCGGCGACAGAGGAGGCGCCCCATGACCGATCACGCCAGCCAGCGCATAATCGTGCGGGCTACGCCACGGCAGTGCTACGAGACCGTCCTCGACGTCGAACGCCTGCCGGAGTGGGCGCCCGACATCAAGGAGACCGAGGTCCTCGTGCGCGACGACATGGGTCGACCCGGCGACGTCGCATTCCGTGCGGCCGCCATGGGACGCAGCACCAGCTACACGCTCAGGTACAACTACGGCTCCAACCCGCTCCGCATCTCATGGCGCCTGGTGAATGGCGACCTCCTGAGGCGGATGAGCGGTGCGTACGAGTTCCTCGAGGTGGAGGGGGACGCCGACGCCGCCCTCGTGGTCTACGACCTGGACGTGGACCTCCTCATCGGGCTTCCGGGGTTCGTGAAGCGTCGCCTTGAGGCCAAGGTCGTGCACGCTGCCATCGACGACCTGAAGGCCCGGATCGAGGTCGGCGCACCCAGCGCCTGACCCGGACGGGCCACTGGCCCGACCTCGCCAACGCAGGGCCACGGCTACGCTCCGGCGATGGATTTCCGGCGCATCAACTCGCTTCCTCCATACGTCTTCACGATCATCGACATGCTCAAGATCGAGGCGCGCCGGGCCGGAGAGGACGTCATCGACCTGGGGTTCGGCAACCCGGACCTGCCGTCGCCTGACGTGGCGGTGGACAAGCTCTGCGAGGCCGTCCGCAACCCCCGGAACCACCGCTACTCCTCGAGTCGCGGGCTTCCGAAGTTGCGCGAGGCGGTCGCCGACCTCTACCTACGGCGTTTCGGCGTGGTCCTGGACCCCGAGACCCAGGTGCTCAACACGATCGGCGCCAAGGAGGGCTTCTCGCACCTCATGTGGGTCCTCCTGCAGCCGGGTGACGCCGCCCTGGTGCCGTCACCCTCGTATCCGATCCACCGGTACTCGCCCCTCTTCGCCGGGGCGGAGGTCCGCGAGATGCCGTTCACCACAGACGGTGACTTCGTCGCCATGTTGAAGGAGGGATGGGAGTACTCGTGGCCACGGCCGCGGGTGATCGTCCTGTCCTTCCCGCACAATCCCACCACGGCCTGCGTGGACCTGGCCTTCATGGAGGAGGTGGTGGCCTTCGCCCGTGAGCGCGACGTGGTCCTGGTCCACGACTTCGCATACGCCGACCTCGGGTTCGACGGCTACAGGCCACCGTCGATCCTCCAGGTGCCGGGCGCTGACGAGGTGGCTGTGGAGCTCTACTCCATGACGAAGAGCTACTCGATGGCAGGCTGGCGGATGGCGTTCATGGTGGGCAACGCCGAGGTGGTTGCGGCCCTCACCAGGCTCAAGTCGTACCTCGACTATGGCTCGTTCCAGCCGATCCAGATCGCCGCCACGGTGACGCTGAACGAAGCTCCCGACTATCCGATGGAGGTGTGCGGCGTATACCAGGCACGCCGGGATGCCCTCTGCGAGGGTCTGAACAGGATCGGGTGGAGCATCCAACCGCCGAAGGGGACGATGTTCGCCTGGGCACCCATCCCCGAGCAGTACATGGACATGGGTTCAGTGGAGTTCGCCTCACACCTGGTCCGGGAGGCGAACGTGGCGGTGTCTCCCGGCATGGGGTTCGGTCCGGGTGGGGAGGGTTACGTGCGCTTCGCCCTGATCGAGAACGAACAGCGGATCGGACAGGCGGTCAGGAATCTGAGGGGGGCCCTGGATCGCCTGGATCCGTGAGCCCGTCGGACAGGAAGCCGACGTAGTTCCCGCAGGTGACCGGTGCCCCCTCCTCGGGTGGGTCGCCGTCGCTGACCGGAACGTTTATGGCCTCCAGTCCGTCGGCGCTCTCCAGGAGGATTGCAACCCTGTCGATCTCGGCACCGGCGACGAGGTTCACGGCGGTGCAGACCAGCATTGCGAATGCCAGCCGGTTGCCGGCGCTGTCGTCCTGTGGGAAGCCACCCAGGGAGTCCAGGTGGATCTCCAGCAACCCGTCCACGAGGACGGTGCCGATCACGGCGGAGCCTTCGGCGAATGGGGATATGAACTCGGACTCCTGTTCGGCGACGGTGGGACCTGCGAGGACCTTGTCCAGTATCACGTTGATGGAGCCGTCGCCGGCGATCTCCCGGTCGACCACCTCCAGGAGCATCCGGTCGTCGTCGGTGAGGCGGGCCATGTAGATCTGGACCGATTCGGTCGCCGCGGGAGCCTCGCTTGTGGTGGAGGCAGCGGGCAGGAGGGCATCCGGGAGTTCTGCGACGAGGTCAGTCGCCTGCTCGTCTATGGGAATGGAGCACCCGGCCAGGAGGCTGATGGCCAGAAGGACTGCTGAGAGGTGGCGGAGAACCATCAGGCGTCCACCTCGGGAAGGGGCAGTTCGAGTACGAAGCGGGCTCCGGGTCGTCCATCCCTGCGGTCCTCCACCCACACGCTTCCGTTGTGCAGGCGGAGGTCCTCCACGACGAGGCTGAGTCCCAGACCGGTTCCCCCGTCGTCGGTTCGGCGACCTCCCGTCGAGCCGCGGAAGAACCGGTCGAAGACCGACAAGCGTTCCCCGACCGGAATCCCTGCGCCACCGTCCTCCACGATTATGCGGAGCGTGTCGTCCATCTCGAGGATTATGGCCGTGGCGCCGCCGCCATAGCGTCCGGCGTTGTCCAACAGGTTGGACATGATCCGGGCGAGGCGGCGCTTGTCGGCCTGGACCACCACGCCGTGGGCCTCGTCGGGCATCCGGAGCTCCACGGCCCCGGCGTTGGCGGCCGTGACCTCCAGGAACCTGGCGATGCCCACGTCTGTAAGGTCCAGGGCTGCCACCCCGGCGTCGAATACGGAGATCTCCAGCAGGTCGTTGACGAGTCGGTTGAATCGCTCCAGGTCGGCGACCAGCAGGTCCAGGGCGATTATCGACCGGGGCGAGAGTTCCTCCCTGCGGGACTTCAGCACCCCGACTCCGGCCATGAGGGTCGTGAGCGGGCTGCGGAGTTCGTGGCTGACGTCGGAGGCGAACCTCGCATCGCGTTGGATCCTGGATTCGAGAGCACGTGCCATCTCGTTGAAGGAGTCGGAGAGCCGATCCAGGTCCGGGTCGGCCTGTGCGACCAGCCGGGTGTCGAGTCGCCCGCCGGCGATCGCCTCGGCCGCTTCACGGACCCGGCGCAGGGGTCGGAGCACCCGACTGGCGGTCCAGGAGCCGAGTAGGGCAGCGAGGGTCACGGCGATCGCACTGGTGCCCAGCAGTACGTAGCTGAGGTCGTTCAGCGTCTGCTCCACCTCGGAGAGGTCGCTGATGGCGTAGTAGTCGGCGTCGAAGGCCGCGAGCGGAATGCCGACCACGAAGCGTGGCTGCCCACGGACCAGTGCCAGCATCTGCCCCGGCCTACGGTCACCCAGGCGCGCCACCAGCGATGCCGGCAGGTCTGCGCGGTCCATCTCGGGGGCGACGAGCCAGTCGTCTCCGACCCTGATGATCCGTTGGCTTCCCCCGATCCTCGTGAGGGAGTCGACGATGGTGGGCAGGTCCTCGATGGAGGATTCCGGCGTGAGCTGGTTGGACAGTCGGGTGGCGTTGCTGACGGCCATGGCGGCTGCGTCGCTGCCGCGGGTCTCGAGCAGCTGCTGGCGGGTGAGGGCCAGGGTCGTTCCGCCCACCAGGACCGAAACCAGCAGCCCACCGGCGGCGAACAGGACCGAGATCTGTACCCCCAGCCCCAGACGGCTGGCGTCGTCGGTCTTCGAAACGTCCGCCACGGATCAGGTCTGGAGCTTGTAGCCCATGCCGCGCACGGTTACCACGAAGCGGGGGTTGGCCGCATCGGGCTCGATCTTCATGCGAAGGCGTCGCACGTGGACGTCCACCAGGCGACCATCGCCGAAGTAGTCGTAGCCCCAGACGCGTTCCAGGAGGTCCTCGCGGCTGAGCACCCGATCGGGGTGGGTGGCGAGCTCCACCAGCAGCCGAAACTCGGTTCGGGTGAGGTGGACGTCCTCGCCGGCGTAGCGAACCACGCCTGCGTCGGGAAGGATCTCCAGCCTGTCGACCTGCACGTGGACCGGCCTCCCCTCGTCGGGTCGGATCCTGCGGAGGAGCGCCCGGATCCGCGCTGAGAGTTCCTTGGGGTCGAAGGGCTTACGCAGGTAGTCGTCGGCGCCGGCCTCGAGGCCGGCCACCACGTCGTGGCTGTCCGAGCGTGCCGTGACCATGACGATGGGTACGTCACCGAGGCGGCGAATGCTCCGGCAGACCTCGAATCCGTCGATGCCGGGGAGCATGATGTCGATCAGGACGACGTCGGCCGGCATGCGGGAGAAGGCCTCCAGGGCCTCTTCTCCGCTGGCGGTCTCCTCGACGTCCCAACCCTCCTCTTCGAGGGCGAGGCGCACGGCTGTCCGGATCCGCTGGTCGTCCTCCACGGTGAGGATGCGCGTGCTCATGGGTGAATGCTGCCCCATGGAGGGCACCCGTGTCACTCACCGTCAGCACCAAGGGGCTCCGGTGTCGCTCCACCGTTGGGGGATTGGTTGACGAACCCCCCCCGAGAATGGGACCCTCACAGGCGAGTGGTGGAGCGGCCGTCGCCGGATGGAAAGGTGGGGAACCATGCCCCTTTACGTGATCGAACGATCGATGCCCGGTCTAGGGGCGATGGGCCCTGAGGAGTTGCAGGGCGCTGCGGCGCACTCCAACGAGACCCTGGAGGCGATGCGGACTGAGGGCAAGGACATCACCTGGAGGCATTCCTACGGTACGGCCGACAAGTCCTTCTGCATCTATGAGGCGGCCGACGAGGGCCTTGTGCAAGAGCATTCCGAACGGAGCGGCTTTCCGGCCGACGTCATCTCTGAGGTCGGAGGGATCATCGGACCGGAGACTGCCGACGGCTGAGCGCCGCGGTCACCGAGCGGTACCGTCGTCAAGCCTGCGCGTATCTGCACCTAGGGGCTCAGGTGTCGCCCCACCCTCCGGAAACCCCCGGCGCCAACCATGGGCCCTTGGTCATCCGAGGACTCGGAAACGTTAGGGGACTAGTTGTACGTCCCCTGGAGCGTGCCCATGGACGCAGAACGGCCTTTGGCCTCACGTCCTGCGCATCGCCCAGAGTGGTCCCGCCAGGTGCGCCGAGTCAGAAATCTGGAAGCCCTTACCTGCCACGTAGGTAAGGGCCAAGCCGGTCATGCGTTCAGCTGCTCGCGCACCTTCATCATCGCCACGTAGTCGCCGACCGGCTGGACCTTCGCAGTTCCGGCGGAGACGATCGGGAACAGTCCGGTGAATATCTGTCCCGCGTCGTCGGCATCGACCACGAAGAAGAAGTCGTGTCCTGGTGGATCCACCCAGGCACCGATCACCTCGTTCACGTTCTCTTCTAGCGTGCCGAGCACCGCACCGAAGGTCTCGGCAACCACGGTCTCGTCGTGCGCCGGACAGGTGGTCTCGTCATGGTGGTGGGTGATGTGGAATAGCACTGGTGGGTCTCCTTGTTGTCGTGGATAAGCGATCTCGTTGGCTTGGCCTAGTCCAAACCACCCAAGACCAGGCCCCACTTCGGCGGGTTCGGCACGCAGGGGCGGCCCCTGCTCACCCGCCCAGGTGGGCCCGGACAGCGGGTGGTGGCGCCATGGGCACATGGTCACCAACCGAAACGCCCACGTAGTACACGGTCGCCGTCAGGACGACGCGGTCCTCCACCCGGACGTCGAAGGCCATGTCGAACGACGTGGTCCCCCACCGCACGACCTCGGCTGTCACCACCAACTCGTCGTGCACCCCGGCCGGTCCGTGCCAGGTGAGGTCGGCCCGGCGCAGCATCAGTTCCCAGCCGGTGGACTCGAAGTCCACGTCCAGCGTCCGGAGCCACGAATCCCCGACGTCGTCCAGGTACGCCAGGTAGTGGGCGTTGAATACAACGCCCTGCTGGTCGACCTCGCCGTAGCGGACGCGGATGGTCTGCGTGTAGGCCACTCTCCAACTTTCTGTAGCCCTTCTGGTACCGCCCGGCCTTAGGTCCCCGCTTCGATGGGGCCCTTTCTCATTTCCCGGCCAAAGAGTCGCCGGTCCTCTGGCGGACGGAGGGACCCCCAAAGTCTTGGCCGAGTGCCGTGGGGCATCGAACTATTTCCACTCCCAAAGTTCCCAAGACGCGTCACCGTTCGCGTCGACATCCCACTCGTAGGCAATAGCGACGCCGTTCAGGGAAGTAAGCGAGGGTGCAGCAGCTTCAAAGTAGACGACGCCTCTAAACGAGAAACCGCCATCAGCCGTTGGGGATCCGGTACCGGTAGCTCTGAATGTGGCTACGCCGTCTGCTGCCATTACCACGCCTGAGTTGGGGCACTCGCCGTAGAACGAGCCGTCAGCCCTCATCGTGGCGTCATATGTAGCAAAGCTGCTCACCTCAGTACCAGCAAGAGTTCCGGACAAGCCAGCGGCGACCGTTTCAAATGATGGACTTCCATTTACAGCCGGGAGGGCCTTCATCGTGGTGGGACCCGAAATTGAACCAACCTTTTCACCGAGCATGCTTCGTCTCCCCAATTGAGCCTGTTGTCGAATGTTCGGTCACAGTATGAATGTTCAGAGCCGGAGTCTGCGAGCCCGGCGCCGAGGCCAGGCAGACCAGAGCCACCCAGCACAACCCCGAGGATTCGCGTGGCCGCGGATTCAATGGACAATCAGTGGAGTCAGTCGCCGCCGGCCAGGGAGCTTCGCGGACTGGCTGCCGGTCCACCTCAGGGACGGAAGGCGGCGGTGTTCTGTGGAGTACCCATGTCTGTGTCATGTCCCTGTGTCGGCGGAAGTTGTGCCGGGACTTGAGACTTCTGGGCCGTTCCATCCTGGGTTTAGGAGTGCGCCCCCTAGGGCAAGTCAGATAGAGGAAACAAGGTCTTCCCCAACTGGTGGAACGGATACCGATCCATCGCTGAAGGGATGACCATGGACACCTCAGGAAACACCGCCGCCGACGACCGGGATGTCGATGACTCGGACTGACGGCACCAGTTGGAAGGTGTCCTCGCGGACATAGGAATCAAGTGCTGGACCCTGATTGTCTGTGTAGTCAACTTCGTGAGTAAACCGTCCCGCGGGTTCCTGTGATCTACTCGTGGGGGTGAATTGTCCTGAGTCCCCCAACCATGTGGCATTGAATCGGATCGTTTGGGACAGTTGGGCTGACGAGTACGTGGTGGCTGGTCGGCGGGCCTGGGGTGAAGATCAGCCCAGATGGGGGATTTACGGCGCCCCAGAGGCTGAGGTTGGATTAATCGACCCCTTCGATGGTGGCGATGTGATCGAATTGGGATGTGGAACGGCTTACGTTTCGGCGTGGTTGGCGCGACGAGGTGGACGACCGGTCGGGATCGACAACTCGGCGGCACAACTGGCGACTGCGGTGAGTCTGCAAGAAGAGTTCGACCTACGGTTTCCGCTCATCCATGGCGACGCGGAGAGTTTGCCGTTCGCCGACGAGAGCTTCGACTTTGCGATCTCCGAGTACGGAGCGGCCATCTGGTGTGATCCGTACCGGTGGCTTCCCGAGGCGGCGAGGGTGTTGCGCCCCGGAGGCCGCCTGGCGTTCCTAGGGAATTCCGTGTTGATGGTGCTTTGCGTGCACGACGACAATTCGCCAACCGGTGATCGGTTGCAGCGCCCGCAACTCGGCATGCATCGCAGTGAGTGGCCCGATGATCCGGGGGTCGAGTTCCACATCTCCCATGGTGACCGCATCCGGCTCCTCCGCGCCTGCGGGTTCGAGGTCGAGAACCTCATCGAACTTCAACCACCTACCGACGCCGAAGAAAGCCGATATCCGTTCGCAAGCCTTGACTGGGCGAGACAATGGCCGATCGAAGAAGCGTGGATTGTCCGCAAGACGGGTTGACCAAGGCGTCCATGGGAAAGACCGCCGCCAGCTACGTCCGGCACAGCGCCGCCGACGAGCGGGATGCCTATGACTCGGACAGGAGCGGGTGAGGGCCCCCCTAGAATCAGAGATCGAAGCCATCAACGCACGCCTCTGAGGCATGTGGCCTGATCAGGGCCCTTTTCTCGTGTGAGACTGGAGCCTGCAACGAGCCGAAGGGCACCGTTTGACTTCTGTGCTACGCCCCCTGGGGCGGGACATCAAGCACAGAACGGGCCCTTGGCCGCACGTCTTGGCACCGCCCATGGTAGGCCAGCCGGGGCGCCAGGTCGGGTTCCTAGTCGGCGGACCAGTCGGGGACTGGTGCCGAGTCTTCGATCATGAGGAGCCACGACACTGAGAGCGACAGGAGGTAGGACCCGGAATTTACGGGGAAAGCTATTCGCTGGTCTCGGAAGTGCTCGGCTGAACAAGCCAATACAGAAGCACCAAATTTCCGACGGGCACGAGCCCAAGTAGGAGCCATGTTCCTTTTCGACCCATGTCGTGTAGGCGACGTACACCCAATGTGATCAACACCCAGACATAGGCAATGGCGTACACGACCTCCGGTCCGGTCTGATCGGTACTGAGACCTAAGATGGCGGCGAAGATTCCCCCTAGAACCAAGAACACAATGGGGTGAATGAGGAACGGCCACCAAAAAGCGGGTCGTGTGGTCCGGCCCTGTAAATCTCGGAAACGACGCCAGGACTCCAGGTAGTAATCAATAATTTTCATCGCCGGATAGTAGCCCCAGTTCACAAACACCCTGGTGTTCAGCCCAGGCCAGGCACTCCCGCTCCTGAGCGGCAAGGCTCCGGGAGAAGGCGTCGGCCTCGGTGTTCGCAGAGTCGACGGCGGAGCGTCGGACGTAGATGGCGGCGGTGTTCTGGATGGTTCCCATGTCAATGTCATGTCCCTGTGTCGGCGGAAGTTGCACGCCGAACTGGGCACCCGCAAGTCTTGGCTTTATGAGTGCGCCCCCTAGAGCGGGACATCAAGCACAGAACGGGCCCTTGGCCGCACGTCCTGGCACCGCCCATAGTGGGCCGCCCAGCGCCGCCGACGAGCGGGATGCCGATGAATCGGACAGGAGCGGGTGGGGCCCCTAGTGGGGACTCCCTGGGACTCGACATCTTCCTCAGGAAATGCCCCAACCGAATGAGGCCCTGGTCGCCTCCGACAGCCCTTTTCAGTTGTCGGAACACGCGGTGTAGAGCCGGTTCTTGAAGGCGGCTTCGTCGACACGCCACACCACGCGGAGGTTCGGGGGCTCGGACTTGATCCGACGATCAGGGAGCGTGGCGCCGCGGGTGGGTCCGTCGAGACCAACCACTAGCCGTTCTTCGGTCGC
>Ga0206686_1000347_pt1 | contig 13667 bp, 12 predicted proteins | sample M250012015metaG_FD_155447 | JGI IMG/M metagenome (GOLD analysis project Ga0206686, IMG submission 155447) | Ammonia-oxidizing marine archaeal communities from Monterey Bay, California, United States - M2 500m 12015 | ecosystem: Environmental > Aquatic > Marine > Intertidal zone | place: USA... | reverse complement strand
CTATAACTGGGGTCAGGATTCCTATGACATAGGTAGCGGATTTGGACACATCGCAATTAATGTTGATGACGTGTATGAGGCTATTGAGAATGCCAAACAAAAGAATGCCAACATTATACGGGATGCCGGACCTATGAATGCTGGTACAACAATTGTGGCCTTTATAAAAGACCCAGATGGCTATGAAATAGAGCTACTATCTAAGAAGTTTTAATCGTAATTTTTACGACCTGAAAGTGCGTGCGCAATTGTATTGATGTCGGTATATTCAAGTTCACCACCTATAGGTATGCCGTGTGCAATGCGGGTGATTTTAATGCTGAACTGTCTAGCCATATTGCTAATATAATGGGCCGTAACTTCTCCCTCAATTGTGGCATTTGTTGCAAGGATGATTTCGCTGATGCCGTCACTTTTCAGTTTGCACTCTAAATCATCTAATCCCAACTCATTCGCCCCAATTCCGTCTATAGGAGATAGGTATCCACTAAGTACAAAGTACCTACCTTTATAAACACCACTCTGTTCTATTGCGTGTATATCCGTGGGTGTCTCGACGATGCATAGTTGAGAGGGGTCTCTTGAATTGTTAGCACAGATATTACAAACATCTTTTTCACTCAGAGTACGACAGGAGCTACAGTGCTTAACATTTTCCATAGCATCAACTAGTGCCTTGGCAAGCAAAACTCCGCCCTCACGATTGCGCTCTAAAAGGTGATATACAAACCTTTGTGCGGTTTTAGAGCCTACACCAGGTAGTACGCAGAATGCTTTATTTAATGACTCAATCATGCTTAATTATAGAACCAAGCTCTCTAAAAAGGGAGATTCATTCCTGGAGGTAAATCCATGCCACCAGTTATACCTTTCATTTTTTCTGAGGAGGCACTCGATATCTGCTGAGATGCATCGTTAATGGCCGTCAGGATTAGATCTTCTAGCATCTCTTTGTCATCTAGGACTGACTCATTGATGTCAATGTTTGTCGCCATATGTTCACCGTTTATAGCTATCTGTACAGCACCACCGGCCGCACTTCCAGTTACAGTTATTTTTTTTATTTCGGCTTGTGCTTTTTGCATGTCATGCTGCATTTTTTGGGCCTTTTGCATCATACTAGCCATTCCACCTTTAAACATAATGTATCTCCTTATAATGAACTGTGTTAAACCTCTTCGATTGAGTTAATGTCTACCTTTGCGTTAAATATTTGTTCTATTTTTTGTACTGACTTGTCGTTCAAGAATTGTTCTTGTAATTGTTTGTTTTTCTGAGCTCTTGTATGGGTTTCTTTTTGCGCAATAGTTTGTGATTTAGGCTTGTCTGGTATAACATTTAGTACAGTTATATCGAAACTTAATTGTAGTGTTGATAACAGTTCGTTGTGGATACGGTCTGTTAGCAAGTTAATGTACTGTTTGTCTAGGGTTAGCTTTAAAGCGCCAGAATTGTAACTCTCAAAGATGGTGTTTTTTACCAACATATTAGCAGCACTACTAAGTTTTAATTGTTTGACTGTATCTTCCCAGTGCTTGTGGTTTTCAATGCTTAATTTTGTAGGGATACTTTCGGCTACTTCATTTTTGTTGTCGTTGTTTTTGGTGGCTGGTACTGTTTTGTTTTTGCTTTTAGTTTTTGACTTTGGTTTATTATTAATTTTTATCTTTTTTTTTTCGATGGATTCGCTGTCTGTATGAAATGTCAGCATTCTTAGAAGGGTCATTTCTAAGCCTATCTGTTCACTGGGGGCAAGAGGCATATCCTTCATACCATTAATAGCCATTTGATAAAAAACCTGTAAGTCCTGGTTAGATATTTGGTTCGACAGTGTAGTTATCATTTCTTCACCTGTAGAGTTGTTGGGCATTGTTTTGGCTATAGAAATTTTATGGAAAAGTGTACTTAGGTCATGGAGTGCATTGGTTAAGTTATCGCCCCTGTGGGACAAGTCCCTGATAAACTCTATCACCTCTTCTGCGCTCTGATTAAATAAATGGGTTGCAAGTTGAATTATGTCATCGTGAGAAACTAGCCCAAGCATAGCCTTTATATCTTTAACTAGCACTTTACCGTTTCCATATGAAATTGACTGGTCAAGCAAACTAAGAGCGTCACGCATAGATCCCTGACCGAATCCTGCAATTTGACTCAGTGCATCTTCCTCGTAGTCCAAAGATTCGCTAGTCATAATATATTTAAGTTGACCTAATATCTCCTCATTTGTTAGCTTCTGAAGATTGAACTGTAGGCACCTAGATAGAACAGTTATCGGTAGCTTTTGTGGGTCAGTTGTGGCGAGTAGAAATTTAATGTGTTCAGGGGGCTCTTCCAATGTTTTGAGTAGGGCATTGAAGCTACTTTTTGAGAGCATATGAACCTCATCAATAAGATATATCTTGTAGCGATTTTTGGTTGGCATATATTGTGCGTTTTCTAATATATCGCGCATATTGTCTACACCGGTATGGGAGGCAGCGTCAAGCTCTATTAGGTCGACTGATTGGCCACTATCTATTTCAATGCAGGTAGGGCATTTGCCACATGGATTAGAGCTAACACCAGTCTCACAATTGATGGATTTTGCAAAAATTCTAGCGATGGTAGTTTTGCCTACACCTCTGGTACCTGTGAACAAAAAGCCGTGATGAAGATTGTTGGCATCGAGTGCATTAATTAGTGTTTTTACTGTGTGCACCTGCCCGACTAATTCTTTAAATGAATGGGGGCGATATTTTCGTGCTAGTACCTGGTAATGTTTGTTCATTATTTTTGTAAAATATCTAGAAATGGTAGCACCAAGAACAACAACAAACACATGAAAAAACTACTACCGTTGCTTCCTTCCGGATCTGGCGGGGTTCATAATCATTCATTGTCTGAGCGCCCTTAGCACTACCGTGATTTATTTTACTCGAATTAGCCAAGAATAATTTTCATTTATCATGAAGCATATAGAGTTAATGTTAATAAAAGACGCTCAAATCAAGCCTCATTAATGAGTTTTCGGTAATTTTCATGAACACTTTTCCATAACGACCCGACCTTGCCGTTATTGATTAGCACATTGTCGACCTTAGTTATCGGGACGACCTCTCTGGTTGAACTTGAAATCCAAACCTCATCAGAGTTGAATAAGTCTTCTAGACTGAAGGCTTTTTCCTTAACTGTAATTTTGCAAGATTTAGCGCTCTGCAAAACAAAATCTCTAGTTATGCCTGACAAAATATTGCTTCCTATAGGATGGGTAAAAAGAACATCATTTTTGACCGAAAAAACGTTAGATGTTGCACCCTCTGTAATCGTATTGTTCTTATACAAGATAGCTTCCTCGGCACCGGACTGTTTTGCTTTTTGTGAATACAATACATTGGCCAATAAAGATATGGACTTTATGTCGCACTTATCCCATCGAATATCTTCCATAGTAATGGCCTTAAAGCCAGTAGACATTTCTTTTTGCGTTCTAGGTACTAGTGGGTTAGATTCAACATAAACACTAGGAACAAGTTCATCAAAAGTGTGAGATCTTTTAGAGCCAGTACCTCTGGAAATTTGTAGATAGACTGACTGATTTTGTTGATCTGAACTTGAAACAATTGTGCCTATTATTTCATGCCACTCTTGTTCACTATATGGGTTAGATATCTGGGTTGAGTTTAAACTTTTTTGTAAGCGCTCAAGATGTTCGCTAGGTTTGAAGAGCTTTCTGTTGTATACAGGTATAACTTCATAAACACCGTCACCAAACAAAAAACCTCTATCCATTACAGAGATGAAGGCATCGCTTTTGGATATATAGTTGCCGTTTAAAAAGACCACTTAAGTAACAGTTTAACCTTAATTAATATGTCCAATTATCTGGCCTTAGAATAGCATCTTTATGCTATCAATTGCGCGCAAGAAAAATCCAGCCTCTTCGGCATCTTCAAGCGCTATTAATGGTAATTTTGCGAGAGTTTTGCCTTCAAATGTTATCAACAGGTTTCCAACTGGTTCGCCTTTGTTTATTGGGGCTACTAGCTTCTTATTCAGCTGTATGGCTTGGCTGGCTAGTTTAAATTGACCGCGAGCCAGTGTCAAGAAGGTGGAACCATCGAGACCAACCTTTAGATTATTCTTGGTTGACTTTAATACTGGAACCTCTTTGGTGATATCGCTGATAGATTGTGTCTCAAAAAAACGGAACCCGTAATCAAGTATTTTTTGAGTTTGTGCGGTACGATCGGTAGGGCTTGTAGACCCTAGGATTACTGAAATTAAGCGCATACCAACACGGTTTGCACTGGTCACAAGACAGTACCCTGCCTTCTTCGTATAGCCAGTCTTTAGGCCGTCCACTGTTTTGTCGCTCCATAGGAGCTTATTGCGGTTGCGCTGATTTATGTCATTGTAGGTGAACTCTTTCTCACTATACCACTCGTAAAACTTTGGAAAGTCCCTTATAGTTGCTTGAGCCATGATAGCCATATCATAGGCTGTAGTGTATTGATCCTTGTGGGGCAGGCCAGAAGAATTCTCAAATCTTGATTCGTTCATCCCTAGCTCTACAGCGTATTCATTCATGTATGCAGCGAAGGTTCCCTCGGTCCCAGCAATATGCTCTGCTAGTGCAACAGCAGCGTCGTTTCCAGACTGGATAATCATTGCCTTGAGTAGTACCTCAAGTTTTATAGTCTTTCCAATCTCGACAAAGCTTTTTGATCCACCAGTTTTCCACGCAATTTCGCTTATAGTGACATCGTCATCTAAACTTGCTCTACCATCTTTTATTAGTTGAAATACAACATATGCAGTCATAAGCTTGGTTAGGCTTGCAGGTGCACGCTTATCGTGTGCATTATTTGAGGCTATAACTTTGTTCGAGTTATGGTCTAAAACTATATAAGAGCTAGCATTAATTTCCGGTGCTTTTGGAGAAATAAAGATAGCAGCATTAAGGTTAAGAGTTATAAAAAATGTTACTAACAATGGCAATGCCATCTTGTATTTATTTATTGATTGAGTTTTCATAGTTATATTATTTTAAAGAATTAAATCCTTGTTTTATTTTATTTGCTAACTGGTGTACTGCCATTGCATATCTATTATCGTGATTATAACGAGTTAGTACATAAAAATTCCAAAAAGTTAGCCATGTTTCATTATTTGACGCTTCATCTTGTTCTAACAAAATAAACGCAATTTTGGCATCGTCTGCAATAGTGTTACTCATATCAATTCCTTTATCCCGCCAAAATTTAGCGACTTTCTTTGGCTTATTAATTGATCTTTTTGCTAGCGATTCGTGCTCCCTTTTTAGCTCTATCTGCGTAGCTATATCGGCACCATCTTGCCAGTAATGCTTAGAAAAATAATTTGCTATAGAGCCAATCGAGTCTATTGGATTTGAAAATAGATCTATCTTACCGTCAAGATTGAAATCAACGGCATAATAACGATAAGAGCTCGAGATGAATTGTGGGTATCCCATAGCTCCAGCGTAGGACCCCTTTATTGATAATGGGGGGATGGAGTTTTCTCGAACCATCAATAGAAAAGATTCCAACTCATCTTTATAAAACTTCTTCCTTCGGTAATTACCAAAGGACCTCTTCGTTAGCGCTTCAAATGTAGGGTGTTTCCCTTTTGTTTGGCCATAATTAGTCTCTATTCCAAGTACAGCCACAATGATTTCGCTTGGTATTGAGTACTCCTTTTCGGCCTTTTGAATTGTGTTGTGGTGACTCTTCCAAAACTTTATTCCGTCCTGAATTCTGTTATTATTGACAAATAAGCCTCTATATTTATCCCATGAAATCGGCTTCTTTTTTGGAACTAATTTTGCTTCTTTTTTAGGTTTTTTTATGGCACTTGGTTTTTCTGGCACCACCAATTCCACTGTAGAAAAAATTATATTCAATTCTCTCTTACTGAAGCTGTGTTCGTTTACCATGCGGTCGATAAATTCTTGTACCGACTTAAAGTTAGTAGATGGGATGGTTTTAGCGTGTGCATTTGATGAAACAATAACCACACATAGCAAAAGAGTACGTATCATAAATAGGTCAGAATTTTGAGATATATCTTGGTGTTTTGTGTTTCCTAATAGACATTATGATTCCAAAACTTGACATTAATGTAATTAAAGATGAGCCGCCATAGCTTACCAATGGAAGGGGTATACCAACAACAGGGAGTAATCCCGACACCATTCCAATATTTACAAAAACGTAAGTAAAAAATATCAATGTCAGGCTGCCACCTAGCAGCTTGGAGAATACATCTTCAGCTTTTAACGATATGACGAATGAGCGATATATTATAAGACCATAAATGGACAACAATAGCAGTACCCCAAAAAGCCCAAGCTCCTCAGCAAGAACAGAAAAAATAAAGTCAGTTGTGTGTTCTGGAAGAAAGTCAAGTTGAGACTGAGTGCCTTCTCCATAACCCTTGCCAAACATGCCGCCAGAGCCGATTGCAATTTTAGATTGGAGTATATGGTAACCAGACCCTAACGGATCAGAGCTAGGGTTTATGAGTGTTAATATACGATTTTTTTGGTAATCTATAAGTAGATAGTTCCATGCAACAAACAAAACTGCACTTATTAACGACAATATAAGCCCTAAGTTTAGCCAACCATTTTTAATAATCCGTAAACGAACCCCTGAAAGGAAAAGCACATAGAATCCTGAAGCGCCTATCAACAAAGATGTCCCTAAGTCGGGCTGTTTTGCGATTAACAACACTATTACTAATATTGATAAAATAGATATAAATATAGGCATAGGTTTAGGGGGCAGATTGCTCTCACTTAGAATTGATGCTATCGCTATTGGGACTATGACTTTCATTAATTCAGAGGGCTGGAATTGGAAAACTCCTAGGTCAAGCCAGCGCTTAGCACCACCACCAGAGGAGCCAAACAATAACACCAGTAATAGCAGAAAAATCCCAAACACCATCAAGTATGGAGAATAGCGTCTAAGCAGGTATGGAGGTATTTGCGCAATAACAAGCATAACCGATATTGCTAAAGCGAAATGTATGAGTTGCTTGTATATGGTTTGTATAGAGCCTGCAGAGGCACTATAAAGAATAATAAGGCCGAAAGTGCTGGCAAACATAATTAAGATGAACAACGCCGTATCCATCTTAAAATAATGCCAAAAATGGCGTATTTCTTTTATTATAGGACGATTCATAGAACCAATAACCCTACAAGCCTTGAGTCAGACAAAAGTAAATTGAAGCTGTGGCATGCGGACTCATTATTCATGCACTCTACAGCTACACCCATTTGCTGAATTTCCACAATCTGTTTTGGATGTAAAAATTTACTAGAATCTCCGGTACCAATAATAAGTAAATCAATGTTATCGTGATGGCTCATACTGAATATTGAGGCTTTATCTAATTGCTCTAATTTTGAAATGTCAACCTCGCTATAGTACTTAGGAGAAACAAAGCAGGGCCTTTTTAGTAACACATGAGCAAGCTCAATTTTCAATGAGTCAACAGAAATTATGCTGTTTTTATTGGCTTCCTGCTGATTAAATTCCATAACATTACAGCTACTATTTGGCTATTAAAATAACATTATAACAGTGTAAAATTATTTACTTATTTGATTTAGAGAGTGTAGATGCTAAATTTCAACGAAACAGATTCATTTGAGGTAGACCTGTCTAGTGGCGTTGCTGCATTTGATTCAAAAAACTTTTCTATGGCATACCAGTTGTTAGCCCCACTTGCTGATGCCGGTAATCCAGAGTCGCAATGGCGCATAGGAATGATGCAGATGAACGGATTAGGGATGCTTGAAAATCAAACCCTTGGGTTCGAAAACTTCACTAAGGCAGCTTCTAAGGGGCACCCATTTGCTCACCACATGATCGCTGTTGCGTATATGTCTGGAGAGGGTGTTGATAAGGATATAGCTAAGGCTATTGAGTGGTTTGAGAGGGCGGCTGAGTTCAATATAGCTGGCCCCATGTATGCATTGGGTATGCTTTTTGAACAAGGGAATGGGGTCGATCAAGATCTAGAAAAAGCCCAATCGTGGTACGACAGGGCCGATAATGTTAATACTTAGTTTTGGATTATAGATGTCAATAAAGTCAAGGTTTGCCCCATCTCCAACAGGCTACCTACATATAGGTGGAGCTAGAACAGCTCTTTTTGCATGGTTGTGGGCTAAAAAGCATAAAGGTAAGTTCGTATTGCGTATCGAAGACACTGACCAACAAAGATCTACCCAAGAATCAATACAAGCCATCATTGACGGTATAACTTGGCTGGGTCTCGATTATGATGAAGGCCCTTTCTATCAAACTGACAGATTCGATCGCTACAAACAGATTGTTGAAGATCTTTTGGAAAATGACAAGGCATATTATTGTGAATGTTCTCATGAAAGATTGCAATCACTGAGAGAAGATTTAACGAACAAGGGCGAGAAGCCAAAATATGACGGCTGTTGTGCCGACAAAAAACTAGATTCTGGAGTTGTTCGTTTTCGTAATCCAAGAAATGGTAGCGTTGTTTTTTCTGACCTAGTGAAGGGCAGGATTTCCATAAATAACGATGAGCTGGATGACCTCATTATTGCTCGTTCAGATTCAACTCCAACATACAATTTGACAGTAGTGGTGGATGACCATGATATGGGAATTGACTATATTATTCGTGGGGATGACCACATAAATAATACCCCTAAACAAATTAACATATATCAGGCAATGGGGTGGGCTTTACCAAAGTTTGCCCACTTACCTATGATTTTGGGTAGTGATGGATCAAGACTTTCTAAAAGGCATGGGGCTGTCGGGGTTATGAGTTATAGGGGCGACGGTTTTTTGCCTGAGGCATTACTTAACTACCTAGTGCGTTTAGGTTGGTCTCATGGAGATCAAGAAATATTTTCAATACCTGAAATGATAGAGCTTTTTGAATTGTCAGGTATCAACAAGGCGGCAGCCAGCTTCAATCGGGACAAACTTCTATGGCTCAATCAGGAATATATAAAAGTTACCGAAACAAGTGAAATTATAAAGCACCTTAAGTGGCACATAGATAACCACTCAATAGACACAGAAAATGGTCCAGATTTAGTTAAAGTTGTTGATTCACTTAAGGTTCGCAGCAAGACATTGGTTGACATGGTAAATGGCATGAAAATGTTTTATCAAGATTTTGAAAGTTTTGACAAAAAGCAAGCAAAGAAACAGTTTAACAATGATTCCAAACAGATCATTAACTCTTTAATCGAAAAGTTAGAAGGGTTAAGTGACTGGTCAGCTGGCCCTATTCATAAGGTTATTGAAAGCGTTTGTTCAGAGCTAGGTGTTGGTTTTGGAAAAGTTGGTCAACCTTTAAGGTTAGCACTTAGTGGTAATGGCAATGCAGGGAGTATAGATATTGTAGCAGAACTTGTCGGCAAAGATAGGACCATTGCAAGACTCAACATGGCACTTGAGTGTATCAACTCTTCTACATAAAGAACATAATTCTGAATATGCAATATTCGTATTTTTTATAGAACATATATACTGTTACTGACTCACTAAAGAACAATACAACATAATAATTATCATCTAGCCATGAAGTTAGAAGAATACAAAAAACAGTACAAAAAGATACAAAGCTCTCTCATAGATGGTTTTGTCTTATCGCCTGATTCAACTATTGAGTTGGTTAAATCACGCAGCAATAGTATTGACTCAATGCTGGTTGATGTATGGAATTCATCACAAATAAGTAACGAACTTTGTTTAGTGGCAGTTGGAGGGTATGGAAGGGAAGAGCTTCATTTGCACTCTGATATTGATATACTAATTTTAATACCAAGTAAATCTCACAAAGCTCATCAAAAAAGCGTCTCAAACTTTCTTACCCTTCTCTGGGATATAGGCCTTGAAATAGGGCATGCAACAAGAGATATGGATGATTGCGTTGCTGAAATTAATGATTTAAGCGTTGTGACAACCCTGCTAGAGTCAAGGATACTGTTTGGCAATGAAAATCTATTTCGACAGATGAAGGTAATTATTAAGGACAGTGATTGGAGCTCCCAGTCATTCTTTGTTGAAAAACAAAAGGAGCAAAGCAACAGGCACTCATTGTTCTCTGAAACTGCATATAATCTAGAACCCAACCTTAAAGAAAGTCCAGGCGGCCTAAGGGACATACATACGATGGTGTGGGTTGCTAAGTGGTACTTTGACATAGATTTACTTGGGCAATATACACAAGAATCTTACTTAAGCCTTAATGAGTATCAGTTATTAGAGCAAGGACAGTTGTTTTTATGGAAAGTTCGCTTTGCTCTCCACCTTATAGCTAAAAGAAGAGAAGACAGACTCACCTTTCAATACCAAAAAGAAGTTGCAAAAATGCTTGGCTATAAGGACTCTGAGAGTATGGCGGTTGAGCAGTTAATGAAGGACTACTATCAAAACGCAACCAGAGTCTCGAGACTTAATGACATTTTGATGCAATTACTTGAAGATAGGGTCTTACACACTCAGATACTTTGTGAACGTTTTGTTGTTAGTTATGGCTATATAAAGATGACAGGTGTTAACGTATTTGTTGAGAATCCATTTGCCTTAATTGAAATTTTCTTGCTCTTTGCCAAGCACAGTTATGTTCGTGGAATTAGTGCATCCACCTTAAGGGAGATGCAATTTAATCTCGATATTATCGACTCTGAGTATCACAAGAATTTCAATAATAATCGATTATTTATAGAACTATTACAACAAAAGAAAGGGGTAAATAGAGCCCTAAAACTGATGAATCGTTATGGAGTATTAGAGCGTTATATACCTGCTTTCGGTAAAATTATTGGGTTAATGCAGTATGACCTGTTCCATGCATACACAGTAGATCAGCACACATTGTTTGTAATTCGCAATCTTAGACGATTTTTTATAAAAGAACACGATAGTGAGTTTTTTCTGTGTAGCGATATTGCCAAAAAAATTAGTAAACCAGAACTTTTATTATTGGCCGGTATGTTTCATGATATTGCCAAAGGAAGGGGAGGGGATCATTCAGTGTTAGGAGGCGAAGATGCTAGAGAATTTTGTAAATATCACCGCTTGAACACTAAAGACACTGAGTTAGTTTATCAGTTGGTGACTCAACACCTATTGATGTCACAAACGGCACAGAAAAGGAACATTGATGATCCCGAAGTAATAGAACATTTTGCTCACCAGGTAGGATCGTTGAGAGCACTTAATTATCTGTATCTGCTAACTGTTGCAGATATAAGAGCCACTAGGTTTGACTTATGGAATGACTGGAAGGATGCGCTTTTGAAGAAGCTACTTTATAAAACAAGTGAGTATTTAAGTAATGACAACAAGCATACAATTGACACTGAATCTCAAGTTAGTAGCATGAAGCAGGAGATTATTGATCAGTGTGAAATAAATGGCTATAAATCAGAAAACGTTTTAAAGATATTTAAGACCTTACCAAAAGACTATTTTATGCGCCACGAGGTTGAAGATATTATGTGGCATCTGTGGGTGATTGACAATAATAGCAATAAAAAAATAGTTGTATCGTCAAGATTGACTGAGCACAATGTTGTAGATATTTTTGTTTATAGTAATGACAATAAAGGCCTCTTTTTCAAGTTGATTAGTGTAATCGAGCGTTTAGGACTTAATGTAGTTGATGCTAGAATAATTACCACTAAAGATAACAAAGCATACAACACAATAAGCGTTCTACAAGACAATATTCTTAATCAGATTAATTTAAATAATGAGATTGAAATGGAACTGTCAAGCTCAATAATTGACGCTATAAAGGTAGGAGAAAAACTAAAACATAGGCATTTTGACCATAACTTGGTAATTAAATTTTCTCAATCAGATAAATGGAACCTAACACAAGTAGAAATAAGCGTTCTCGATAAGAAGGGCTTGTTATCAAATATCGCTTATGCATTCTATCAGTTAGATATAAAACTAATTAACGCAAGAATTGCTACTCTGGGAGAGCGAGTTGAGGATGTTTTCTTTGTATGCAATGACAATGATGATTCATTGAGTAAAGCACAACAAAATAAACTTGAGTACATACTTAAAGAAAGACTGTAAAATGCCAACATATTATTAAAACAGTGATATAATATCCCTATATTCAGCAGTTCTGCTGAAGCTTTTCATGCCATCCAAACCTTAATCATTAATGAACGACAAAATTAAATTAGTTACCGATGCATCTTTTGAAGCAGACGTTATCAACTCTTCTCAACCTGTTTTAGTAGATTTTTGGGCAGAATGGTGCGGACCATGTAAGGCTGTTGCACCCGTTCTAGATGAGATTGCTGACGAATACGATGGAAAAATTGTTATCGCAAAGTTAAATGTAGATGATAATGATCAGACACCTCCTAAATACGGAATTCGTGGAATTCCTACAATGCTATTATTCAAAGATGGTGTTGTAGAGTCTACTAAAATGGGGGCCCTTTCTAAAGCAGAATTAAGTGCTTTTATTGACACGAGTATATAGAACTATATTCAAACTGTTTACACAAAGATTTATAAACAATAACAAACTTATAACTCACACAAACTATTTAAAGAACTATTTTCAACCTTTTCTTCACAACAATATTAAACATTTTGTTTAATACAAATCCAACTTAATATAACATGAAACTATCAGAATTAAAACAACGAGCCCCTGCCGAATTAATGGAATTGGCACAACAACTAGGCATCGAAAATATTTCTAGGGCAAAAAAACAAACTCTAATATTCTCTATACTAAAGGCCAAGGCAAATGAAAATGAAGAAGTATTGGGGGATGGTGTTTTAGATATACTTCAAGAGGGGTACGGTTTCTTAAGATCTGCTGATGGCTCTTACGTGTCAGGACCAGATGATATTTATGTTTCACCAAATCAAATTAGAAGATTTAATCTTTCTACTGGTGACCTTGTTACAGGAAAGATTAGGGCTCCAAAGAAAGGAGAAAAATATTTTGCATTAGTTAAAGTTTCTGAGGTAAATGAAGAAAACCCAGAATCTGTGAGGAACAGAGTACCATTCGCATCCCTTACACCTTTACATCCAAACGAAAGAATAAATCTAGAACTAGGTAATGGTGGTACTGAAGATATTACAGCAAGGGTAATCGATCTTGTAGCGCCATTCGGAAAAGGCCAAAGAGGACTATTGGTAGCCCCACCGAAGGCCGGAAAGACGATGATAATGCAGAATATTGCATCTTCAATATCGGTCAACCATCCCGAGTGTGAATTAATTGTATTGCTAATCGATGAGAGGCCTGAAGAGGTCACTGAGATGGAGCGTACAGTTCGTGGTGAAGTTATAGCCTCTACTTTTGATGAACCTGCTAAGCGCCACGTACAGGTTGCTGAAATGGTTATAGAGAAATCTAAAAGACGAGCAGAGCAAGGTAATGACGTTATAATTTTACTAGACTCTATTACAAGACTAGCACGAGCATACAACACAGTTGCCCCGTCATCAGGAAAAGTGCTAACTGGTGGTGTTGATGCTAATGCATTGCAAAGACCGAAGCGCTTCTTTGGTGCAGCTAGAAATATTGAGAATGGTGGCAGCATTACTATTATTGCTACTGCTCTGGTAGATACTGGATCTAAGATGGACGAAGTTATATACCAAGAG
>Ga0206686_1000346_pt1 | contig 13668 bp, 12 predicted proteins | sample M250012015metaG_FD_155447 | JGI IMG/M metagenome (GOLD analysis project Ga0206686, IMG submission 155447) | Ammonia-oxidizing marine archaeal communities from Monterey Bay, California, United States - M2 500m 12015 | ecosystem: Environmental > Aquatic > Marine > Intertidal zone | place: USA... | reverse complement strand
AGAAACCCCTACAGGAAATGGTAAAGTTTGAGGAAATGAATGGATTCGATATTATTACCGATGTACGGGCGAGCTATGATTCTTTATCTTCTATATTGACAAAAGAATTTTACAACACAGAAATTATTGTAAAGGGAAGACCAGTCGTTATAAAGGAGGTGAATCTTATTGGAACACAGGCAAGCCGTTTGGTTATTAGCATGAAATTTGAAGGGTTTAGGAAGGGGACTATTTATTTAGTTGGAACACCTGAAATTAATATTGAAAAACAAACAATAGGATTTAACAATGTAGATTTTGACATTAAAACCAAGAATCTTCTTTTGAAAACATCTCAATGGTTAATGAGTAAAAAAATCATCAATGAAATTCAGGACAAAGCAATAATTGATATGTCATCAAGTATAGACTTTATAAAAAAGAGCTTGGAAAATGAATTGTCCAAAGAAATTGTAGAAGGGATACGTGCGGAAAGCAGTATTGATGACATCAAGATTATAAAGTTGTTGTTGGCGACGGATTATTTGGCTTTAAGATCGAATTTGAAAGGGGATTTGAAAATATTAATTGATTGACTGTGCTAAGATTATTATTATTTGTTTTATTGTCGGCTGTTTATGGGTATTCATATAGTCAAAACGGATCTTATACAAGATGTGCTGATGGAATAGTCCTGTCTCACAATAATGATTATCATGTGGTTTTTCCTGGAAAACCGGGACCAGATAAATCTGGATTAAATGGTTACGGCACTGATGAACTCGTTACAAAAAACAAAATATGGTTTTTCTTTGACCCTCCGAGTGCTGGAATAATTAATATAAAAACAAAAGCTAGAGGCAGTTCTTTTGGCACCTATATTTTTAAGGAAAAGACTGGAGATATTTGCTCGGATTTCCAAAAGCAAAAAGCACAGTTATTGGTTTTTAAATCTGAGAACAAGGAACTCGCGAGCATCAATCTTTTTTTACAAAAAGGAGTGCGATATGCTGTTGTTTTGGTAGGAGAAGAAAGAAGCAAAGATTCACTTCAAATTAATATAGAGTTTTCTCCACAGGATAAATTCGGAAATGAAATAATAGACTCTTTGTTGTTTGATTTAACGACAAATTATAAAGACAAATCGTACTCATTACATATTAGGAACGAAAGGAGTAAAAAGCCGGTAAAAGCTACGATTACTTTTTACGGTTCGAATGAAATTAACGGCACTTATGTGGCAAGTGATTTAATTATGAACCTGAAAAAAAACATAAAATCCTGTGACTTAAAAATAGATGCTGAAGGATATTTGTCATTTGATAATGAAGAATATTCTATTTTATTGCGGGAAGATGTCAGTGATACAGTCTATCTGAAACCATTGGTTAGGGGAACTGTGGCAAAAATAGATGAAATTTATTTTGCAGCAGGACTACCAACGATTCTGGAAGAATCAGTACCAAAGCTTAATCGACTCAGAGACTTTTTATTAGTGAATCCATCTGTTAATATTGAAATACAGGGACATGTAAATGGAGATGGGAAAAGATCATTTAGATCGAAAAAATTATCTAAAAAAAGAGCGAAAAACATCCTTCAATATCTTCATAAAGCTGGTATTTCCTCAAATAGACTTAGCGCCATAGGCTTTGGTTTTACCAAGCCAGTATATGAACATCCTGAAAACGAAGTGCAAAAAGAAGCCAATAGAAGGGTGGAAATATTAATTAAATAGGCTGACAATAGTAAGGAGCAATCATAAAGTATACAATCACCCCGCTTATTGCAACATATAGCCAAATTGGAAAAGCAAACTTCGTCCATTTTTTATGCCGCTTATAGTCTCCCTTCCATGCAAATACATACGAAAATAAAACCAGAGGAATAACAGCCAGGCTTAAAAAGATGTGAGATATAAGGAAAAAATAATAGATCCCTTTAATAGCACCCGAACCGCCAAAAGAGGTTGATTCCGATGTCATATGATATAGGACATAGAGTAAAAGGAACAAGATTGAAAAGACCAGACAGAGCTGAATTGTTCGTTTATGAATGTCGATTTTCTTTTGTTTAATAGCTATTAATGCAATCAATAAACCCACAGCAGTGAGGCCGTTCAAGGAAGCATAAATCGGCGGGAGAAAGGAAAAATCCACCCCATCTATTTTTATTGTAAACAAAAAAGCTACAGCAGCAGGAATCAGAACTGAAACTGTTAAAATCACATTTCTTAGCTTCTTATTGACATGTGGGTTATTCATACTTCATTAACTTGGTAATATCTCTTTTTAAGCGAAGCACTTCATTTTTGTCAGCCAGTCCATTAAAGTCTGTAATATTATAAACCCCTCGAACAAATCCTTTTTTATCAATAAGTGAAAAAGCTCCAGAATGCGCATACCCTCCTTGTGCCTCGTCATCCTTTCCCGCAAAAATTTTAAAATCTTGAATTCCCAAAAGGTGTGTTTGTTGTTCTCCCCCTGTTAAAAAGTCCCAATTAGGACAAGATTCACATAGCTGATTTTTGTAGTTATTTAAAACCGAAGGAGTATCATGTGTAGGGTCAATAGAAAAAGATAAAAACTGAATCGTGTTTTTCGGCATGGATTTTTGATAGAAATTTTGGAGTAATTTCATTTCTCTATTCATAATCGGGCAAATTGTTGGACAGCTTGCAAAAAAGAATTCGGCCACCCAGATTTTTCCCTTATATGTTTCACTTTTTACAGATATAGAATCCTGATTTAGAAACCCGGAGAACTCTATTGGCTCCTTGGATATAAAAGGAAGCTTTTCACTTTTCTCTTGCTCCTCTCCACATCCAATGAGTATACATAACAGTAGAATAGAAGGTGTTCTCATTACTTGTTTTTAGCTGCATTTTTCTTATCATATTGCTTTTGCAATAATGCCATACTCTGTTTCATACGTCTAATATGTCCTTCCTGTTTTCCTGAAAGAACCATTCTCAGATGGTGCTTTTTATCTAAAAGTAACATAAGCTCTTGAAATCCTTCACCGCCAAAATACTCTTTTCCCTTTTGAAGCAGAGTCTGACCATTATTTTCTATGTTATACACCGATTTTGCATCACCACTTGCCAGAATCCATAGCTCAGGGTCATAGTTTTCTACACGGGCGTTAATTTTTGCATTAATTTTAGTAAGATCATGTACCTGGTTGCCCTTGCCGTCTGTGACAAAAGAAAGAATCCTAACTTGTTTCAGCTTTTTCGTTCTGTTTTTCCAGATATGCTGATAGATCATTTGATTTGTGTGCCACATTAATATAGCACAGCTATCTGGACAGGTATTTTGAATCGTTGTAATCAAAAGAAGGTCCCCTTCAAATTCGGAGGAGTTTCTTTTTTTACCCGTAATATCTTTGAATTCAAAAGACTTGATATGGCCATAGTCATCTAAAACCTCGAATTTATGCTCACACCTTCTGGACATAAACAATACGAGCAAGATAAAGAACAAGGCAGGCCCAGCAACAAGAAAGAACCCAATAATACTATTTAATCTGTTGCTTGCCAATTAAGGGAATTAAGAGACCATGCTGGAAAAGGCTTCACCAACTGCAAGAGCCTCCCATAAGGCGATAAAAAGTAGATATATAATGAACAATGAATACGGAATAAGAATGACATTTCTCATCCATTTGATTTCATCTCCAAGATGCATAAAGACCATTACTATATAACCTGCTTTTAAAAGCGTCATAACAACAAAAGACCACTTTATATAAGGCCACAAATCAGAGCTTTGCTTGATGTATGAGCCCAAAAGAACTTCTATAACGGTTATCGCAGTTAGTAAGATTGTTACTTTCCAAATTTTACTTCTGATACGCTTTCCTTCATCTTCCGAATGGTGTCCGTGAAGGGAATATTCAATATGATCATCTCTTTCCATAACTGTTTTTCTTATTTATACAAGGTAAAAGAAAGTAAATACAAATACCCAAACTAAATCTACAAAATGCCAGTAGAGGCCGGTTTTTTCAACCATTTCATAATGGCCCCTTTTGTGATAAACCCCTTTGATTACCCCCAAAAGAATTATAATATTAATGATTACTCCAGAAAACACATGAAAGCCATGAAAGCCTGTAATAAAAAAGAAAAACTGACCATATTGCTGTGGCCCATATTCATTTTTATTTAAGTTTGCTCCATACGTCACCATATTTGCCTTCCCGCTATACATGGAGCTGTAGAACATTTCCTCTGCTTTTTTTCCTTCAATTTCATTTCCAACAGAGAAGTCACGACCTGCTTTTTTAATTATTAATTTGAGATGCTCGTCTTTCTCCTTTTTCACAGTGGCAATTGAACCATCATGAAGTTTAATTTTATTTCCATCGAATAAATTTCCTTTCTCAGCAGCATGTTGATAGGTATGCATTAAGTCGTCCTTAATCACATCTCCTTTTTTATGATGTACTCCTGCTTCAATAACAGTAAAGTTTTCTAGTTCACCAAAATGTCCCTTGACAATGGCTTGAGAGCCATCTGCCAATTCTATTTTTCCAAACTCAGAGCCGTGAATAAAGTGACTCCATTCCCAGGCCTGTGATCCTAAAAAGAAAAACCCACCAATGATTGTTGCAATCATCCATTTAATTACTCCTTTTTTGTCCATTCTGTGTCCAGCTTCAACTGCGAGAACCATAGTAACGGATGAAACAATCAAAATAAATGTCATCAATGCCACATAAATCAGAGGATAACCATGCCCCAAAAAAGGTAAGGTATTAAAAGTTTCTTCACCAATAGGCCATGCCTCAAGTGTGTCATGTCTAGTAAATCCGTAGGCAATAAGAAGTCCGGTAAAGGAAAGTGCATCAGATACCAAAAAGAACCACATCATTAATTTACCGTAACTCGTTTGGAAAGGTGATTCTTTACCTCCCCATAGAGTTTTCGCATCTAATTGAGTTGAGTGACCAGCCATTGAAATATTTTTTTTGCAAGTTTAATGAATAAAAACCAAAAATAGTATCAAATATCCCCATAAAAGCCCTAAAAAATGCCAGAAAATGGAAGTTAGACGTAATGAAAGGTGATTATTTGAGTTAAAATTATTTCGAAATGTTCTAACTACTATTTTCAAAAGATAGAGCAAAGCCACAAAAATATGCGCTAAATGCGCGTATGCCAGAACAAATAAAAAGCCCGATGCATTGTCTCGAGATGTTTGAGCCTCATCCAGGTCATGAGCTGAGAGTTTCTTCCCGTTTTTTCTTGTTAGGTTTCGTCCTTCCATAACCAGCTCCTCTCCTTTAAACCAAATTTTAAAATCTTCTCCGATTTCACCCAAAGGAACAAGATCGACCCTGCCAATCTGAACATTCTGAGCCAGTGTTCTGAGTGTTAAAAAATCCGCAGGTCCCATCTGAGTGGAATCATTTGTAAAGAAAGTTTCCTTCTTATAAATAAGAGGGGAGCCATTATATAGGAGCTGAATATCAGAAGGCATATTAGGGATTTTTTGTCCCGTAGGGTTTGATTTACTGGGGATAAAGTTTTTCAAGAAAGATTTAAATATTTTAAGCTCTCCCCCTTCTAATGTTTTATTGTTCATGGTGAATTTGTTGTTTTTCACCTCGACCAATTGATCTTTTATTTTCACCTCAAAAGGCTCTCCATATTTCCCATTGGACACCATAATCAGAGATGTCCCGTAAATCCCCTTACTTCTTAACTCGCTAAAACCTTGAAACTGAAAATAGATAAAAAGACATCCCAAAAGAAAGGTGATAGCCATGAGTGACTTTAAAAAATTCTGATTGTCTTTTTTGGCATATTTTATTGCAAAAATGAAGCTAATACTACTTAACAAAATACTGATTGTACTCCACCAAAAAGCCTTAGGCAAGGAAGCCTTTAGCCAGATAGCATCTCCCATTAATACAATATAAGCAGAGGAAAGGCCAGTGAAGAACATCACAATACTAAAGAGGCTCACATACACAAGGTTTTTTTTCATCTTTTCATGAACCACGGGGTCTTTGTCTTTAGATAAATCCATCATTTAAAAATTAGTTAACTCAAATTTTATCGAGTACATAAGTAAATTGAATAATTGGCAAATATATAAATGATGCGAACATAAGCTTACGTGCATCAGAATCTTCGAGACTCAAAAATAGTTTGTAGGCATAGAGAAAAAAGACAATGCCTAATGAAGCGACCACAATGAAAGTGATATTGCCGGTCCAACCAAATAGCCAAGGCCCCAGGCTAAAAGGGATAAGCGCTAGTGAATACAACATAATTTGAAAAGCAGACTGTTTGGATTTTCCATGAATGGAAGGAAGTAAATGAAAACCTGCTTTTTTATAGTCTTCGTGTGTTACCCATGCAATTGCCCAAAAATGAGGGAATTGCCATGTGAATTGGATAAAAAACAAGATTCCTGGCAAAAACCCAAATTGATTTGTGGCCGCAATAGCCCCCAGAAAAGGCGGAATAGCTCCAGGAAAAGCCCCTACTAAAACTGCCCATGGGGTTTTTGTTTTCAATGGAGTATACATAAATACGTAAGTTACGAATGCCCCAAGACCTAATAAAGCACTTTTAAGATTGATAAGATATAGTAAAACAGTTCCAGAAATAAGTAAAAGAATTACCAAGAAAATACCTGTAGAAACTTGAATAGCGCCAGTTGGAATGGGCCTATGTGCAGTGCGGTTCATTAGTTTGTCAAGGTCCCTTTCCCAGATTTGATTGGCGCCATTGGATGCCGCTGTGACAAAAGCTCCTCCCAGAATTAGATAGGTGATTTCGACAGGGTCTGATCCTTCTGCAAAGAGATAACCTGATAAAGCTGAAAGTACGACCAGAAAAGAGAGCCGAAACTTCGTAAATAACATAAAATGTCTAAACATGCTATTGTGTCTTACAAGCTGGGTGAATCATTGAGGTGCAAAATTACAAATTATATGTAGTTTTCTCAGGTTTGTCTACCATGAAATAATGTCAAGTCGAAAAAATCGGTGTGATTAGAATTTCTTCAAGGGTTAAACTATTATCTTTAACACAAAAACTTTTGGAGATGTTTGACAACCTTTTAATAGAAACTGAAAACCACATAACAACTATTATTATTAATCGTCCTGAACAGCTGAATGCATTAAACAAAAAAACGATTCAGGAATTACACTCTGCTTTGATTAGCTATACCAATGATGAAAATACAGGAGTCATTATTCTTACTGGTTCAGGAGAGAAAGCATTTGTTGCTGGTGCAGACATTAAAGAATTTGCTGAGTTTTCAATAGCAGAGGGGGGGGCTTTAGCGGCAGATGGACAAAAGATTTTGTTCAATGTTTTGGAGAATTTCCCAAAACCGATTATAGCTGCGATTAATGGATTTGCGCTGGGAGGTGGTCTTGAATTGGCTTTGGCTTCTCACATACGAATTGCATCTGAAAATGCAAGAATGGGACTTCCAGAGGTATCACTTGGGGTAATTCCTGGATATGGTGGAACACAACGTTTGGCTCAGCTGGTTGGAAGAGGAAAGGCAAACGAAATGATTTTTACAGCAGGTATGATTAAAGCCGAAGAGGCTTTGAATGTAGGATTAGTAAATCACGTTGTGGAACAAGAAATGTTACTGGAAACCTGTAAAGAGATGGCTCAAAAGATATTGAATAACTCTCCTATGGCGATTAGATCGGCCATTAAATCCGTGAATGCGGGCTACAAAAACGGAGTTGACGGATATGAGGTTGAAATAGAAGAATTTGGTAAGTGCTTTGGAACTTCCGAATTTAGGGAGGGGACTTCCGCTTTTATGGAAAAGAGAAAAGCAAATTATAGAAATAATTAATGTCGAATCCTATAAAAAGTCTTTTTGGTGAAGTAGCTATTTATGGGTTATCATCTGTCATAGGAAGATTACTAAATTATTTATTAGTTCCCCTTTATACATACATATTTGTTAATCCAGCAGATTATGGGGTCGTATCCGAATTATATGCTTGGGTAGCGTTTTTAATTGTTGTCCTGACGTTTGGAATGGAAACCGCATTTTTCAGGTTCATTCAACAAGAGAAGGACAAAGCGAATGTGTTCTCCACTAGCCTTTCCGCCCTCTTGTCACTGAATACCGTTTTCTTCTTTTTGATTTTGCTTTTCAATGAAGAAATTGCAAGTCTGTTATTGTACGAGGGGCATGGAGAATATATTTTATTGCTTGGAGCCATTGTTGCCATTGATGCTATATGTGCTTTACCGCTTGCAAAACTAAGGGCAGAAGAAAAAGCAAAAAGATTTTCTATAATCCAATTGTCTTCTATTGGCGTAAACATACTTCTGAATTTGATTTTTCTATTGGGCTTTTTCTCTCCACAGCATCCAGAGGAAGGAGTAATTTACATTTTTATAGCGAATCTTGTTGCCTCTTTAGTTAAGCCCATATTGCTTTTTCGGTCATTTCGTTTGGTGTCAGGAATTGATTGGAGCCTACTGAAAAGAATGACTTTATATTCATTTCCCTTAGCCATTGCTGGATTTGCTGGAATAATTAACGAAACTCTTGACAGAATTCTGCTTAAGCAAATGTTGTTTAATCCAGATACTCCATCCTCACTTGAATATGCTGAATCTCAAGTTGGAATTTATAGTGCTTCATATAAGCTTGCCATGTTAGTTGCAATTTTATTACAAGCGTATCGCTATGCGGCAGAACCCTTCTTTTTTCGCCAGATGAAGAATGCGAATCGGAATCAAATATATTCTCAGATTATGAATGTATTTATTGCCTTTGTGTGCGGCGTGTTTTTATTGGTGACATTAAATATAGACCTGTTTAAATATTTTATTCAAAACGAGACGTACTGGATTGGATTGCAGGTGGTCCCTATCCTTTTAATGGCCAATATCTTTTTGGGAATTTATTACAATCAGAGTATTTGGTATAAATTGAGTGGAAAAACAAAATTTGGAGCATATATTGCACTTACCGGCGCAGCAGTAACTGTGTTGATTAATGTGCTTTTTATCCCAGAATACGGATATATGGCAAGTGCCTGGGCCACATTGATTGTGTATTTCTTACAAATGGTTATGTCGTACATTCTGGGACAAAAACACTATCCTATTCCATACAATCTACTTAAATTCGTTTTTTATATTGGACTGGCTCTTATTCTATTTTTCCTTTCTCCATATATACAGGTTGATAACTTTATGCTCAACTTTGTAGTTCAAAACAGCCTTTTAATTATGTTTATTATTGTAGCTGTGATGCTCGAAAGAAAACCAAAGACCGCATATTAATGTGTGAGTTTTGACCTTCTATTTAATTGATATCTGTTAGGTTAATCGTACTGAAATCTATAATTTTGCAGAGATAATTGCTATGACAGAATTTAAGGCCGGTCCGTTATTAAATCAAATTGAATTCCCAAAAGACCTTCGGGATAAATTTTCTATTGAAGAACTCCCACAGGTTTCAGCTGAATTAAGACAGTATATAATTGACGTTATTTCTGAAATTGGGAATAGTCATTTTGGAGCAAGTCTTGGCGTTATTGAGCTTACTGTTGCATTGCATTATGTCTTTAATACTCCTGAGGACCAGCTCGTTTGGGATGTCGGACATCAGGCGTATGGACACAAAATTTTAACTGGACGAAGAAAAGACTTTCACACCAATAGAAGTAAAGGCGGGATATCTGGATTTCCGAATAGAGCAGAGAGTGAATTTGATAGTTTTGGCGTAGGACATTCGTCAACTTCTGTTTCTGCGGCTTTAGGTATGGCAGTGGCAAATCATCAGAAGAATAAAGACGTACAGCATATTGCTGTGATTGGAGATGGCGCAATGACAGCTGGTTTGGCTTTTGAAGGCTTGAATCATGCAGGGTTTGAAAAAGACGCTAATCTTCTTGTGATACTTAATGACAATTGTATGTCAATTGATCCGAATGTAGGCGCGTTAAAAGAATATCTCACAGATATAACAACATCTCATACATACAATAAGGTGAAAGATGAGGTGTGGAAAATACTTGGAAGGATCTCCAAATTCGGTCCGGACGGAAGAACGATAGCAGCAAAAGTTTCAACGGCATTAAAGGCAGGAATTTTGAAACAAAGTAATTTATTTGAAGCTTTAAATTTCAGATATTTTGGACCTATAGATGGGCACGATTCTATCGGAGTAGCAAAGATTCTGCAGGACCTAAAGAATATTCCGGGGCCAAAACTTTTGCATTGTATAACTCGAAAAGGAGCAGGATTTAAGTATGCCGAGGAAGGGAATCCTACAAAATGGCATGCGCCAGGGGTGTTCAATAAAGATACTGGTGAAATTGTTAAAATAATTCCACAAAATCCCGAACCACCGAGATATCAGGATGTATTTGGTCATACCATTGTGGAGCTTGCAGAGAAAAACGATAAAATAATGGGGATTACTCCAGCAATGCCCACTGGCTGCTCATTGAGTATAATGATGGAAGCCATGCCGGATAGAGCTTTTGATGTGGGTATTGCCGAGCAGCATGCGGTGACCTTTAGCGCTGGACTTGCCACACAAGGCATGGTTCCTTTTTGTAATATTTATTCCTCTTTTATGCAAAGAGCATATGATCAGGTGTTACATGATGTGGCAATTCAAAACCTCAATGTCGTCTTTTGTCTTGATCGAGCGGGTCTTGTTGGGGCCGATGGGGCGACTCATCATGGGTCATATGACTTGGCTTATATGCGCTGTATACCAAATATGATTGTATCTGCGCCTATGAACGAAGAAGAGCTCAGAAACTTAATGTATACTGCTCAGCTTCCGAATCAAGGGCCATTTGTAATCAGATATCCCAGAGGGAAGGGAGTCATGTCTGATTGGAAAAAACCCATGAAAAAAATCACAATTGGGAAGGGAAGAAGAGTTTCAAACGGCAATGATATAGCCATTTTGTCAATAGGTCATCCAGGTAATTTTGTTCAGGAGGCCGTACAGAAATTGACTGATATTGGAGTTTCTGCCGCACATTATGATATGCGTTTTGTCAAGCCTTTGGATGAGGTCATGCTTCATGAAGTTTTCACTAAATTCAACAAGGTAATCACAATAGAGGATGGTTGTATTATGGGAGGTTTTGGTTCAGCTGTTATTGAATTTATGACAGATCAAAAATATCAAGCTGAAGTAATCAGACTTGGAATACCTGATCATTATGTACACCACGGGACCCAAAAGGAATTATGGGAGGAATGTGGGTATGATACTCAGGGCATTGTCAAAGAAATTAAAAAAGCACTTTCCATATCAAAGCAATCAAGTAAACTGAAAAAAAATATCAGCTAATCCTAAAATTTAATATATATTGGTCGACTAAATTTCAATTTTATGTCAGCTAAAACCAATAATAGTGCCTTATTTACCCTTACAACTGTCTTCTTCTTTTGGGGATTTATCGCTGCGGGGAATAGCGTTTTTATACCATTTTGTAAAAATTATTTTCACTTAGACCAATTCCAAAGTCAGCTCATAGATTTTGCATTTTATCTTGCGTATTATCTTGGAGCACTTTTGTTATTTGTAATTGGATCCTCCACAGGGAAGGACCTTGTGGGACAATGGGGGTATAAAAAAAGTATAGTATATGGCTTGTCTTTTTCTGCTTTAGGAGCTGTTGCCATGATTATTTCTGTTTATCTGAATGTGTTTTCCGGGATGCTGTTCGGCTTGTTCATCGTTGCCCTTGGCTTTTCATTGCAGCAAACCTCTGCAAATCCATTTATGATTGCTCTTGGAGATGAATCAACAGGGAGTAATCGGATAAATCTTGGTGGAGGCATTAACAGTCTGGGAACAACGATAGGGCCACTAATTGTTGCTTTGGCTCTGTTTGGAACCGCATCATCGATTAATGATGAAATGATAGAATCCCTTAGTCTTTATCAGGTAATTTTATTGTATGCGTGTGTAGGAGCATTGTTCATAGGCGCAGCTATCTTGTTTAGTGTTTCAAAAAAATTACCCAGCGGCATAAGCACTGAAAAACCCGAAAAAGCAAAAAAAGCAATGGTGACATTGTTGGTTATTACAGGATTGTTAATAGCATGTTTTGCCCCTGTTTTTGGAAGCTACTTATCAAAAGATCAGAAAAAAATAGAACAAATTCAGACAGAGGTGAAAGCCCTGAAAAAAGACGATGTGAAGAACGCAAAAGAGATTAAGGTAAAAAATGAGGAAATAAAATCATTATCAGGTCCCTTAGATCAAAATAGAATGCTTTGGTTAAGTGCGGGCTTATTGGTAATTGTTGGGGGTTTATTATATGCCCACGTCAAAGGTAAACAACAAAAAGACCAATGGGGTGCAATGCAGTATCCACAGCTTACACTTGGTATGCTCGCTATATTTGTATATGTGGGAGTTGAGGTAGCTATAGGCAGCAATTTGGGCGAATTATTAAAGAAGGATTCATTTGGCGGTTATGGAAGCTCAGAGATAGCCCCTTTTGTTGCGATGTTTTGGGGGAGCTTAATGATTGGGAGATGGTCAGGAGCCATAAATGCATTTGATTTAAGCAAAAAGGTTAAAAATATTCTTAAGTTTTTCGTTCCATTAACTGCATTTTTTATAGTTCTCGGCTTGACCTCAGCTTCTGGATATGATGTGAGTCCACTGTACTGGTATATTTTATGTGTCCTTCTTCAGATCATCGTTTTTTATATTACCAATGATCGACCTGCAATTACTCTGGGCGTTTTTAGCGTTTTGGGAACTGCCTGTATCATTGTTGGCTTATTGACCTCCGGAACGGTGGCCATATATGCCTTATTGAGTGCGGGGCTGTTTTTATCAATTATGTGGCCTTGTATATTTTCTATGTCTATAGCGGGACTTGGCAAGTATCAGACTCAAGGAGCGGGATTTCTTGTAATGATGATTTTAGGTGGCGCAATCATTCCTCCAATTCAAGGTAAAATTGCCGATGTTATTGGTATTCAGGAGTCCTTTTTTATTGGGGCATTTTGTTTTGCTTATCTGGCATTTTTCGCTTGGTTTCTTGGAAAAAAGAAGGCCTGATTCCGAATTTATAATTCAGGATATGCCGTTATATTCCTTTGTAAATAAAGGGCTACAATAATTTTTTGTAAAAACAGATAGGCTTAATGTCATATTTACACTTATTATTCATACATTAGCTTATATAAATTATAAATCAACTTACAATGAAGAAATTTTTTACTTTTTTATTTTTACTAATTGCTGGCTTTGGATACTCTCAAATTGAGGGAGTATGGTATTTAGCCAATCAACCTGCAGCACTTGGTGTTGGGCCAGGTCTAGGAGATATGTCCTGGTGGTCAAACAGTGCTGGTGATGTTACGACAAGAGCATGTCTTTGGGATGACAGTGTTTCCTTTGATTCATCGAATAATTTTGCAAATGGCATGGGCTCAGAAACCTGGCTTGAAACCTGGCAAGGGGTTGCTGCTGAAGAATGCGGAGCTCCAATAGCACCTCATAACGATGCAACAGGAACATACACATACGATTCTGGAACTGGCCAATTAACCATTGATGGAGTAGGAGCTCATATTGGATTAGCAAAAGTGTATAATGGAGGAGAGCTGACGGACCCTGCTAATGCTCCAGCATCTATTACCTATGATGTTTCTTTTTCCCCTGATGGGAATACACTAACTGCAGA
>Ga0206686_1000345_pt1 | contig 13675 bp, 10 predicted proteins | sample M250012015metaG_FD_155447 | JGI IMG/M metagenome (GOLD analysis project Ga0206686, IMG submission 155447) | Ammonia-oxidizing marine archaeal communities from Monterey Bay, California, United States - M2 500m 12015 | ecosystem: Environmental > Aquatic > Marine > Intertidal zone | place: USA... | reverse complement strand
CTGTTTCATGATGAAGATGAGTGTTGGTTATCCCGACCGCGCTGATGAGGTCGAGATTCTCAACCGACGTATCGCCCGAAAGAAGGACGCTGTGGAAGTTGAGGTCATCACTGATCCAGCCCGAGTTGTCGCAATGCAGCAGGCTATCGAGGAAGTCTACGTCGACCCTGCAGTCAGACTGTACATGGTCGAGATTGTAGCCCGAACTCGCGAGGACCCGCGGGTCCTAGTTGGTTCCTCGCCGAGAGGTTCTCAGGCACTGCTCAAGACAGGCCGGTCCGCTGCAGCGATGCGCGGTCGCGATTTCGTTACGCCTGATGACGTGAAATCGGTTGCAGAGCTGGCTATCGCCCACAGGCTGATTCTGAAGCCTGAGCATCAAATCAAGGGCCTGGAGAGTGGAGAGGTCATTCAAGACATTCTCCGTCAGGTCCAGGTCCCGACTGTCTGAGTAGGACGCATAGGTACCCTAAGCAGGAGGTGAGTGGGCGTGGCATGGAGCAGGAAGTCAGCAATGTTTGCAGCGCTGGCCATCGCTCTGTATCTGCTTGGCCTCGTCCTGCGCAATACACAGTTGGTGACAGTGGCTGTGGTGCTGCTATCATTCCTGACATGGGCGGCATTCCGCACCTCACATGCCGATGTGGCTTCATCTGGCAGACGAATGGATGATGCCGATTCAGACGAGGGAATTCAGCTGCACACAATTTCGGCGCTTCGTCGGGTATCCTCTGTGAGGATTTTCGAGGACGGTGAAATCGATGTCACCTTGCGAATCCAGAATCGCTCTAATCTCTCTAAGGTTCTGGAGGTCAGGGACCGAGTGCCAGAGGTAATGCGCATCAAGAAGGGTGCGAACTACGTACTTATGGAACTTGGGCCTCAGCGCGAAACTGAAATCTCATACACGATTGAGACCCCTCTCAGGGGATTCTACACAATTGGGCCCGTATGTATCCGGGTCCAGGATGCCTTCGGGTTGTTCCATAACGAACGCGAAATTCACCTGTATGACGACTTCCTAGTCTTCCCTAAGATGGAGGACATCAAGGATGCTATGATCAAAAGCAGGGTGCCGAAGATTTTCACCGGCGCTGTGAACATACGAAACCCTGGCGAGGGTTCAAACTTCTACAACCTGAGGGAGTACGTTCCGGGAGATCCGATGAAGAAGGTCAACTGGAATGCAACCGCTCGCAGCGCTGGCAAGATGATGGTCAACGAGTTTGAGCGTGACGCGGTCAGCGACATCATATTGATTGTCGACAGCAGGAGCGTTGCCGAGACTGGCCCGGTGAGCCGCAACTCTCTCGTTTTCAGCACTAGGGCTGCCGCCAGCCTCTCTCAGTACTTCCTGTCTCGGCGTGACTCGGTCGGGCTTGTTACCTATGGCGACGAGATTGTATCAGTCGATCGTGACACTGGCAAGAAACAGCTGTATGTGCTGCTCACCAAACTAGCGGGCGCCATGGCAAAGGGAAACACCCCTCTGAAGGTGGTGACTGATCGTATCATGCCTCACATCAACCGAGGTAGCCCGGTGATTATCATGAGTCCTCTCGAGGATGACCCGACGGTAGTCAATGCAGTCCGCGACTTGAGGTCGAGGAACTTCGACGTGACCATACTCTCTCCGAGTAGTCTCGAGTTCGAGTTCGATGCTCGCCGCCTAGATCGCACTGGATATGAGGTTCTCAAAACCGAGCGGGACATCTTGCTCAGTGAGCTGCGAGGCCTTGGTGCGAACGTGATGGATTGGGAGCCAGACATGCTGCTCAACACGGCTCTGACGGGAGCGAGAGGTTTCTAGGAGGATTTTGAATGGCCGACGACAATGCTACAGAAGAGGGGGTTAACGACACCGCACACCTGTATGAAGGAAAGACGGTCAGTTCTGCCCCTCCAAGCCGTAGGAAAGTAGCTGGTCGTCTGAAGTCCAGCACAGAAATACCGAAAGATTCGATTCCCGAGGTCCACGTGCCTACTATTATCGAGTCCTTCTTCGGAGGGCCGATTGTCAACACAACGAAATTCCTACCTCCGGATAGGATGGTCGCATCGCTGCAGATGGGCTCTGCCGGCGCACTGCTGATTCTGTGCATACTGACATTCATGGTCACCCCTGTGAGTGGGACCGCTTGGTTCGCACTCAGCAACATGTTGGGATGGAAGACTCTAGGAGGAGTCCTGCATCTGATAATCATCCTGGGTGGCCTGATAGGTGGACTGTACGGCATCTTCCAGCGAGACCAGTGGGCCTTGGTGGCCTCTTACGCCCTACTTATCTTAGTGACCCTGAGGTTCGCTGGAAGCAAGGTCGACTTCGGTATCGACTTCTTACCAGAAGGAGAGATTTACCAGAAGATGCTGTTGTTGCTTTACGCTGTGTTTCTAGTAATGTACATGGAACTGACAAGTGGCATCATCCGGTTCTCTATGTTGGACACCTCGATTCGAACTGGTGAGGTCTATGTCATGCAGGTGACTAAAATCACCGCGCGCTACCACAAATCCTTGCTCATCACTCCTGTAATAGCTGCCTCAGTTGCTGGACTGACCCTGCTAATCAATCTCATCATCCCTGCCTTTGTAGGAATATTTGACGACGTCTCGGCTATGCGACTGCGAGAAAGCGTCGAACTGACAAGTGTCTACGGTGTCGCTCTCGGCACTGTCATGGTGTTCACGGTAATTGCTGCTATGTTCGCAGTCAATCTACCTCTGCGAATTCAACAAATGCGCGAGAAGAACGCCTGATTAATCGGCTCCGATGTAGCCACCTAGCATACCTAGGTCAGTGAGCACCAACATCGCCACAGCTTCCACCACTGGTGCTGCCCTGGGTCCGATGACAGGATCGTGCCTGCCGCTCACCTTGAGAGATCTCACCTCGTCGCTGGGCAGATGGAGCGTGAACTGTTCACGAGGCAGGCTGCTTGGCGGCTTGAAGTGAATTCTCACACTTATCGGAGCGCTGGTGGAACGCCCACCAAGCGCTCCGTCTGCCTGGGCTGCGTCCGCCCCCTCAGGAACCGGGTCTAAGTCGCCTGGGAGCCAAGCGTCGTTGTGATCCGAGCCCCGCATGACCGATGCACGGACACCACTAGAAAATTCGACAGCGCGGGCGCCGGGAATTGCCATCAGGCCTCGCGCCAGAGCCGGTTCGATACCGTCGAACCACGGCTCTCCGACGCCCATAGGGAGTCCTTCGACGAGCAGTTCGACCACGGAGCCGACGGTGTCCAGATCTTTTCTGACGAAGTCAAGGTGCTCGGACATTCTCCCTGCGGCTTCTGGATCACGGCAATTCAGTCTCCCCATATCTGTTGATGGGTCCAGTCGAATATCTCGGTCAAGATTGAACAGAGGTCTCGCGCGAACTTCTCCGACACTGTGCAGATGCGCTGAGCAAACCCAGTTAGCTTCGTCCAGTAGGGCTTTCACCTGACTTCCAGCAGCGACTAGTCCGAAGGTGAGTCTGGCGGATTGTGAACCACCTCCTCGAGGGTCATTGGCCCCATCGGAACGGACATCTTCAACCATATCGGCATGACCTGGACGAGGGTGATCAGGCAGGAAAGAGTAGTCCGATGATCTGACATCTGAATTTCGCGTGAGCAGCAGTATTGGCCAACCCGTTGCCCTGCCCTCATATACACCGGAGAGGATTTCACAATCATCACTCTCGGAACGTGTCGAGAGTCCCTTTCGTCCTGGTCGCCGTCTCAGGATGGTCTCGGATAGTTCCGTCTCGTCGATCTCAGTTCCTGCAGGCATTCCCTCGACCAGCGCCCCCACGCATGATCCGTGGCTCTCGCCAAATAGGGTCACTCTGAGATTGTCGCCGAGTCTCATCCCCATGACGAGGCCTCCTCGCCGATTGGTTCTGATTCGATGAATCTAGAATGAATTACCTGCATGCCGGACTCAGTCAGTAACTCAGTCAGTTGCTCGGATTCTTGGTCGTAGCAGACAACGGCAATAGCAGGGCCCGAACCACTTACTCCTGCTGCGATTGCTCCTCTCGCGATTACTGAGTTGCAGATTCTCAGAGCTTCGTCGTCTCCAGTCACAGCAGCCACGGCCATCCCATTTGACGACATGGCACCAAGAATGGAGCCGCTGGATAGTGATGCCATTGCTCGCTCGAAGAGCTTCTTCTGATCTGTGAATGAGTCGGACTGTACCTTGGCCCGCCTCGGACCTCTCAGAGCAATGAGGACGGCGAGTCCTTCGTCGATGTCTCCTTCCAGCAAGACTGAGTCGCGCGCGCTCTGAATGGGATCGACCAGTTTCCACCCTGGAGAGATGGCGGCCCAAGCGTCATCCATGCTGCCGGTGATTGTGCACCCAGCCCTTCGCTGGGCCGCGACGGCGATGTCTACGATGTCGAAATCACTGAGGGCGGCCCATGAGGCCTCGTTCAGCGCCAGTGCGGCAGCGCAGGCTAGGGCAGCGCTGGATTTCAGACCCTGTCCTATGGGGACTTCGCTGCTCACCCTCCACCCAGTATCGTCGGGCCTAGGGTAGCCTGATTCAACCCACACAGCCATGACTGAATCCAGAATCCCGTGTTCGTCGAGAGATACTCCGGCCTCACCGGTCACTAGACTTACTTCTGTAGAGAGTTCGATGCCGATCGAGCATCCCTTACCGAGGCCGGCTGCGTGGAGCACAGAAACTCCGCCGTTGGCGATGCCTTTCCCAAGGACGGTCATCTCTCAATCACCTCGCCATGAAGAGCCTGTCCGATATGCCTCATACTGCTATCAACACGAATTAGAATTTCATCGCCGACACGCAGGTCGGTCACCGAAGGGGCATCTCCGGTGGGAGAGATAAGTCGGACAGTCTCTACCTGTTGGGCCATGATCTGCCCCTCTACAGAGTCGCATTCGAATCTCACTACGAGGAACGGCCGACGCTCAATCTTGAGACGCCCGATGACGGCTGAGCGCTGGTTCCCGTCTGGAGATACCACGGCCACCTCGTCGCCTGAGTTGAGTTCGCTGAGATACTTGGTTGATCCATTCGCCATTAGAGCGTAAGCGTGTACTGCGCCCGCATTCACTCTGAACGGACGGGAGGGGACGTACTCTGAAGGGAGAGTCTCCCCATGGACGAGGCAGAGGGATCCGGAAGAGGAGCCTATCGCCATGCCTTCTCCAGAAGAGAGCCTCTCGATTAAATCAACACAGAGCCTCTCGCCAACGCCACCTGACTCGATGGCGATGACTGTGGCGGTCGAGATTTCGCTGGGCTTCTGTTCAGTGTGGTCGGAGACTATCTCCGAGGTGAAAGCCCTAGCTGCTACCCAGAGGGCCTCTGAACCAGACTCAGGCGGCAATAGGACTGCGTCGACACCGTGTTGTAGCGCGAATACGGCGCCGGGAAGGTCGACTTCATTGTAGATTGCAGCCGCCACCTTAGTCCCGCTTCCTGAAGCGGCTGCGACTATGTTCTCGAGGGGTATCATGGTCCAGTCAGAGCACCTTACCAGTACCCATGGCACCATCCCAACGAGGGAACGGGCCTCATCCTGACCACGGTAGTCGTCCAAAGCTATCTCTGCGACATCGGGAGCATTTCCCCGCCAGACGCGACTGGCCCCCTCTGGGAGAGAGGATGAAGATGATTCAGTAGCATCGAGCCAGAGTTCCATAGTATCATTCTCCGAGTAATGCTGCGGCGTCCACAGCGCTGGCACCTTCATGAATGACCTGTCTGAGGGCAGCGACACACGCCGAAGGGTCTTCTGAGGCGAAGACCTGCCTGCCCATACAGACTCCTGCGCCTCCAACTGACATTGCCTCCTCCACAATGCCCAAGGTTCCTTCAAACGGCATTCCAGATGGTCCGCCGGCAATCAAAACGGGGATTGGAACAGCCTCGGTGACAGCGCGGAATGAATCGGCTGTGCCAGTCCAAGGTACCTTGACGACATGGCATCCGAGCTCCCAAGCCAGCCTAGCAGCATGTGCGATGCCACCAGTCTCGTCTCCGTCAATCAGTTTGAGATTAGGGCCACGCGGATAGACCATTCCAAGCACGGGAATGCCTAGGGGGAATGACTCAGTGGTGAGTGCCCCAAGTGCCTCAATCATCTCGGGCTCGGATTCGTCACCGAGATTGACCTGCCCAGACAAAGCCATGGCTCCGCGTTGCCAGCACTCCTCGGCGTTTGCCACGCTCACCTTGGATTGAGAGTGTGGCCCCCCGTGGACTGTAGAAGCCGAGACGTGACATACGAAACCACCCCATCCTGTCGAATCGGCATGATGACTCAGGGCGCCCTTGTGCAGGACGATGGCGTCTGCACCACCTGAAATGACAGCCTCGACGACAGAATCCATGTCCTCTAGCCCTGCCTCAGGGTAGCCGGATACACCGTGGTCCATAGGAACCCAGACGCCCTTACCACCGGGCAGAATCCTAGCGAGTCGGTCCTCGAGAGTATCTGCCATGCATCCTCGCTAGTGCTTCATCACTTGAAAGGTGACGCATTCAAGCATTTGGCCGGACACTCGCTCCCGAAGGGAGCGGATTAGAGATTCAGATCAACAATCAGGGGTGCATGATCGGACACGACCAGTCCGCCCTCGCGAAGTACCTCAGCGGATTTGAACAGGGAGTTCGCAGCCGAGTTGGCGAGCACGTAGTCGATTCTCCAACCACGGTCTAACTCTCTCGCCCTACCACGGTTCGACCACCACGTGTACGGCCCCTTAGTCGGTCCAACATGAATTCTCAATAAATCATGCCAGCCGCTATCAAGTAGCCGGTTGAACCACTCACGTTCATGGCCGAGGAATCCGGATGTCTTCCGGTTGCCCGATGGGTTCCAGATGTCATCCTCTTCATGGGCGATGTTGAGGTCGCCGCAGAGCAGTGCGGGCTCGTCTGAGTCGGTGAAACGCTTGGACCATACCAGCATGTCCTCAATCCATCTGTCCTTGTACGCCTGACGTTCGGGACTAGATGAGCCGTTAGGCAAGTACATGTTGACGCAGTGCAAATTTCCGTGCTTGGTGTGCAGTACCCTGCCATCGGGGTCACGAATCTCGTCGAGCTCTGTGTCAATCCCACGTCCTATCTCGGAAAGACCCACCCGTGAACAAGTCATCACGCCCGAGTAGCCTTTCTTCTGAGCTGGATGCCAGAGAACCTCGTGACCCTTCGGAGGCGCCCAGTCTGAGGGCATCTGCTCCGGGAGGGCCCGTGTCTCTTGGAACAGCCAGATGTCTGCGTCGATTCTGTCAACGAAACCTGCTAGGCCCTTGCGATGGGCTGCCCTGATGCCATTGAGGTTCCAAGTGACGACTCGCACAGACTACCGCTACTGAGAGAGGTCTTTGACCTTCTCGACGAGGTCCATCCTGCTCACGCGCCATGTTCCGTAGGGAGTACACATCACTGAAATCACAACGACGACCAAAATGAGCTCTAGTGCGGCCATGATGTCGGGCTGCAGCGTGAAGAAGAAAGCCCACTGAACGAGTGAGGAGATCATGTACTGGGCCATGACAATCGTGAACACCGCAGCCAGTACTCCTCCAATCAGCCCGATTGCTAGGTGCTCACCTAGCATCATCGACCTAATCCTCGAAATAGGTGCGCCAAGTACTCGGAGAGTGGCCAACTCCGAGTCGCGCTCAGAGAGATTCATCAACAGAGTGTTGAAGAGTACTGCAATAGCTATGATGACTCCCAATCCAAGAATAGCGTTGTAGATTCCTTGTTGCTTCTCAAGCAGCGAGTCGAAGGAGTCCAACATATCCTGCTTCTGGGTGATACCGATTGACATCTCGCCTATCTGTTCGTCCAATTCGACACCTTCTGACAGACTCAAAAGTACTGTCGTTGCTTCGAGTCCTATGGCATCAGAGAGGTCTGAGCGGTGGAAGTATACAGTTCGAGAGAGTTCGCCTCTAGTTACTCCGGCAATCTCGACATCGAGAGAGAACGGCCCGAACATGACGGCCTGAGTCTGACCGACCTCCCACTCGAGGAACATCATGGTCCCCTCGTCGACCAGCACCTGAGTGGTTGTGGCTCCGGCGACAGGAAGTGAACCCTCCAGAAGATTGAGTGGCAACATAGCATCATCACCGGTCGAAATGACATCGAGTCCGTATGCTAGGAACTGTCTCGTATCCCCTTCAGCATTCCCTGGGAAAACCAGCATTAACTCGTGGCTCGCACCATTCTCCTCGGCCCATCCGATTACCGCGTCCTCTCCTCCGAACGGCACGTTGACTTGGGCATCCCAGTTCTGGCCATCTACTCCGAAGACCTCGCCCATGGAATCCATCATCAGAGACATAGTGCCGAAGATTAGCATGGACAGTCCGACGGCGAAGAAAGTGAATATCAGTCTCATCGGCTTCCTCATGCTCGATCTGATGGTCAGACCAACTGTGGTCGGCAGACGCGAGGTCAGCCTCTGGATTCCCCGTGAGGAGAGTCTGACTTCGTGCTGGCCTCTTAGTATCTCGAGTGGTTGCATTCTCGAAGCATCGAGTGCCGGTTTAATCCCAGCGATTAGGACTACTCCCATCGCGATTACGAAGTTCTGCATAATGAGGGAGGCGTCAGTGTGGAAGCCTATGGCTGGGATGCCGAGGATGTCCTCGTACATCGCGACCATCGCGGGCCCTCCGAATGCAGCACCCAGGATTATGCCAATAGAGGAGCCAATCATTCCTATGGCGATAGGTGCGAGTATGAATCCTGGCATAATCGCCGACTTTGGTATTCCCAAAGTTCGCAAGATGGCAATCTCCCGGGCCTGTGACTGAATCAACCTCTGCAGGCTCAGGAAGATGGTGATACCGGCAACCATCGCAATCATTCCCGTAATGATTGGGTAGGTTTTACTTGCGCCCTCGGCGTCCGCGCGCAGGAATTCGACAGAATCGACTCCTGATCTGTCGTAAGTGATGAAGGAGGCATCGTCGGTGGCCATCATAGTGTCCCTGACTGAAGAGATGATCTCGCTCAAACGCTCGCCCTCGACCTCTTCGGTCGACTGCAGGTCATACTCGGGCGAACCTGCCACGTCTAGGAGGAGGAGGTTGGCCGAGCCAGCGCTGAGGTTGGCCAGACGCTCAATCCCAGTGTCAGAGAGATATCCAGTAGCAAAGGTGCCCGGATCGGCAGGGAGGATTGAGCCCATTTGGGAGAAAAAGAGGTGCTGAGAGTGGTACCCAATCCCGACCACTGTGAAGTTCATCCTACCATGTCCGGCACCTATCGATACGGTATCTCCGATACCAATCTCCATCCCCGAGGCTGCGTGCTCGTCGAGCACTATCTCGTCATCTGCAGAGGCGAGTCTTCCTGAACAGCAGTCATTCTCAGGCATCCAGACTCGGTCGACTTGGCCCTCGTCGATGCCATGCCACACCGCCGGAATCAGTTTCTCTTCGCCCTCATCGTTATGGAACATCAGGCCGTCAATGACCATTCTGGGCTCACAGGCCTCTAGGGGCATCGAGGTATCGGGCCATTGCTCGGAGACGGTCTGGCAGAGTGAGTCGGCAGTAGCTCCGTCCCAAGTCGCTGCTGAGTTCTCGACCCAGATGTCCGGGAGGTTAACTCCGTCCTCATCGTCAGCGTATATGTTGTCATACAGGGTCTGAGTAGAATTGGCGTATGTGCCGAAGGAGATTCCTGCGAAGACGCCGACGGCAATCATCAGAATGACGGAGTAGAGCCTGAGTTTGGTTCGCCACAGACTCCTAGCCAGTCGCTTCGTCAGGAGTGTCGACACCTGAGCACCTCATTCAATCGTACTGTCGGACATCACTCTTCCACTGTCTAATCTGATGGCCCTAGTCGCATACTCGACCAGAGACTCATCATGTGTCACGAAAATGCACGTGATTCCTTCGGCCTCGCAGGCCTTGATTAGTACCTCCATCACCATCGCCGAGGTCTTGGAGTCGAGGTTTCCTGTCAACTCATCGCCGAGTAGCAGACGCGGGCTCTTCGCCAGACTTCGTGCAATCGCAACCCTCTGCTGCTGGCCCCCACTAATCTCTGCAGGAAATCGATCGACTTCGCCACTCAGACCAACAAGCTCGAGGAGTTGCCGAGCCCGAGTCTCGTCACGGCCGCCAGACAGTTCCTGTATCAGCATGATATTCTCAATCACAGTCAGGTCCTGCAAGAGGTTGAAGAACTGGAATACGTAACCGATATTTTTCCTCCTGAAAGAGGTCATTTCCTCGGAATCATTCCTTGGTACTGGCGAGCCATCGAATGTGTATGTTCCAGAAGTTGGGCTGTCCAAGGCCGAGATGCAGTTCAGCAAAGTTGTCTTACCCGAGCCTGAGGGGCCCAACAGAATGATGCGTTCGCCTTCCTGAATTTCCAAGTCAGCCCCATCTAATGCCCTCACAGTCTCCGAGGCCATGTAGTAGTGCCTCTCCAATCCTTTGATACTCACCAGTGATGCCGACATCGAACTACTCCGTAGTTCGCTGAGTAGGTTGCACTAATCAACTTCTTGACGAGCAAAATCACGACTCGGATGCGCCTGCGAAGAAGGCCATGGAATCACGGAACAGCTCCTCCCTTCGTCTCATCTTGTTATCCCGTATCTTGAGCCAGGTGAATAACACTGCCAGAATCAGCAGCACGGGAACCACAGCCTCTGCGTGATACCTCTCCATGAATTCGATGATTCCCCTAGCCGTGTAGGCCCATGTCAAGGATGCCGCACTCCCTCCAATCAGACAGGCTGCAAACACCCTCTCGAAGGGCATTCTAGCTACCAAACCCAGCATGGCCCCCACCAGCACACCACTGGCCATGAAAGGAATCCATACGAAGACAATTAGTCCCCAGTAGCCGTAGCGGTCTATTCTGTTCTGATTCTTGTGGGCGACGTACTCGACAGAGGATAGGATATCTCCCATGAACGGGTTCTGCAGCAGTGCGCCTGCTATTCCACCTCTCTTCGCGACCATTGCCTCTCCAGTGAACTCTCTGTCGCCCTGCTCCACCCTGCCGGCAATAGCACGGTCGGCGAGGGTCGACTTCTCGTTGCGCGCGCTGACCATGAGGGCACGACCGCGCAGGTGGGGTTCGAGGTCGACCGATAGGTGATCCTCCAAGTCATCCTGCAAATCCTTGTAGGACGGCTTGAACAGGAAGTAAGCGAAACGCTGAACGGGGCGATAAATCACACGGACGAAGATTGCTTCCTCGTCGGCCATAATAGCGGTCCCGAAGTCTACAAGGTCGTGCTTGCGGAACCAGCGCGCTATGCTCTCGTGAGCCGCAGTGTCAAGTCTTCCGAAGGCGCTGATGTCGGTGAAGAAACCGCTGTAGTCTTCGGCCAACGGGACTCCACCAGAGCCGCTGAAGAAGAATTCGGGGCCCAGTGAGGTCATGTCAGCCGAGGTCGATGTGTCCATGCACACGACCTTCATCTGTAGCGGTCGCATCTCGCCGAAGATAGCGAACTCCTCAAGCAATTCTTTGGTTATCTCTGTGCGGACATCGATAGGGGTCGCGATGGTCTTACCAGTGGTGGTGTATTGAAGATAGACATCTATCGATATCGGTCTGTCCTGCAACTTCATTTCATCGAAATTGATTTCGAAGCGTAGGTCTTGCGAGACCCTTTGTATCGTCCTCTCGATTAGCCTCCTCATCTGTGAAGTTGACAGTAGGTCGTCCGCTTCCCTATGATACAGTCTATGCATAAGCGGGTACTGAACGCACAGGAAGAATATGGACATGCCAAAGGAAACGAGTGCGAGCCACCACGGCGGCACTCCAGCATTGCCTCCAAGCAGCATCGCTGTCTCCCTACCGCCGACCCACTCGGCACCCATCAACACCCATCCCCACTCACCCATGCCCTCGATACTCAGGCAGGCGCGAGGCTCGGTGTCGATGACTTCCGCCTCCTTGGAATCGACGCGGTTTCCCAATAGCCAATCGAGCAGGTTGCCGGTCTTCACCGTGTGGACCTCTACAGAGACTTGTTTCGTCTTGAGGACTGTCAGGGTGTCCAAGATAACCATGAACTCACTCTCGTTGTCGATCTCTGTGAGAGGGTCTTCTGAATCTGAGAGATACAGAGTTGATTTGAGGGAGTACATTCCATCGGGAATCTTCTCGTCAAGGATTAACTCCGATCTGATATCGCCCCAACCACCTTCGTAGGAGGCGATCAAAGGTATTTCGCTTTCGGTTGAGGTCAACTCTGCGACCAACATCGTTGAACCATCGGGCGCATTGTTCGACTTGACGACGACCTCATCATGAGAGGCCCAGATGTTGATCCAAACCTCGCCCTGTCGGTCGGTGCACTCGTCACCGGTGTCAAGAGGAGTCTTGGACAAGGTCTGGTCAATGATGATTGAATCCGATGCCAACAGACCCGTGGACATCACCATCATGCCACCGAAGAAGACGGCTCCGGCGATGACCCCGAATACCAAGGTCCAGTCATCGAATGTACCACGGAAAAAACCAGTCTGACCAGTGCGGCGCTGACGGATTCGGTCAAGCTCCCTGTCCAGAGGAGAAGGGTCTGAGGAATCCTGTGGTACTTCTACCGCTGCCGTCACGTTGGCAGCAGGCAGAGGGGGTCTGATAGCCCTGTCCCCAAGAGGGGACAGGGACTATACAACTCACAGCCCATTCAGTCGCGACGGGTTGAGATAGCGGCTCCCAGGAGAACGACGACGGCCATCAGCGCGCCGAAGCCCGGTAGCATCTCAGCAGTAGCGAACGAATCGGATGTGTACTGGTCTGCCCAGGTGTCGTACAGCTCGACCTGGACGCCCGGCATGAGATTGTCAATGACCAAGGTGTCCATGTCTGAAATCAAGCCATCACCGTCGTAGTCTAGGTACTCATAGGTGAACTCGTACTCGGCGATCGCGGGATCGACCGCAGCTGAGCCCTCGGTAAGTCCGTTTGAGGCGGCGATTGTGCAGTTCGAGATCGGGGGCTCGTTGCCCTCCTCGTCAGGCTCACCGCAATCGACAAGGAACCTGACCTCGAAGTCCGAGATAGGAGCGTTCAGGGTCTGGCCCATGACCATCATGGTGACTCGGGAGGGCTCGTCTTCGCCCTCCTCATCGTCGGAGCCGTCACCTTCGTCATCATCGGACATGATTTCGTCCCATAATTCAGCGAACTCGTAGATGTCGAGGCCGTCGCTGTTATCGTAGTCGTACATGTCCATCATAGAATTGAGATTGTCGAAGTCATCTCCTTCGATAATGTCGCCAGAAGTGTTGGCGAAGTCGGCCCACTCCGAGGCAGTGACTTGTCCGTCATCGTCAGCGTCCATCCAGTCGAAAACCTGCTCTGGAGTCGCCTCCCCGGGATCGAACATGTCCCCGATACCATCGATGAAGCACTGTACCTCGTCGATGTCGATCAGGTCGTTGCCGTCATAGTCGCAATCATCGAACAGAGTTGCAATCGCGTCCGAGTCGAGTTCGGGGTTCGATGGGTCGGACTCCCAGAAATCCTCGAACTCCTGGAGGGACACGTAGCCGTCTTCATTCGCATCTGCCGCCTCCATGGCCTCCTCGGGAGTCGGTGCGCCATCGTCATCGCCATCGTCGCCGCAATCGAAGGATTCGCACCACTCTGTACCATCGGCCGAGTGCTCGTAGTCCTCGCTCTGGCCGAAGTCATCCGT
>Ga0206686_1000344_pt1 | contig 13717 bp, 11 predicted proteins | sample M250012015metaG_FD_155447 | JGI IMG/M metagenome (GOLD analysis project Ga0206686, IMG submission 155447) | Ammonia-oxidizing marine archaeal communities from Monterey Bay, California, United States - M2 500m 12015 | ecosystem: Environmental > Aquatic > Marine > Intertidal zone | place: USA... | reverse complement strand
ACAAAAAAAGGGAGCAAAAGAAAAGTGAAAAACGGCATAAGTCAAACATCATTTACACGTATAAATTAAATTCGTCTGGTAGCAACTTGTCCTCAGTTCATGTGCTTAGTCCAGCAGATTCGGTTAAAATTGACATAGAATATGTGGAATGGCAAAAAGCAGAAAACATGTTGTTTCCAAAAGAAATGAATGTTATTTTTAGCGGTCCTTCAATAGATGTCAAAATTAAAATGGTATACAATAAACTTACAATCGGAGAGCCTAGAGAGTTATTCATCATTATTCCTGAGAAATATGAAAAATGTGATTAAAGTAATTTTACTGTGCTCAATTGCTCTTCCGGGTTTTAGCCAATCTAAAAGCGAAAAGCTCAAAAAGGAACAACACAAACTGGAGAAAAAAATAGCAAATACTAAAAGCTTATTGAAAAAGGTTTCTTCAAACAAGGAAGAGTCTTTAAATGAACTTCAGCTAGTAGAAAATCAAATAAAAAGCAGGGAAGCCCTTCTTAGGGTTTATGACAATCAGGTTAAAATGGCAGACATTTATATTCAGGAGAAGGAGAGCGAATTGAAGGCACTTAGATTACGTATAGAGAAGCTGAAAAAACAATACAAGGAAATGATTCTGTATGCCTATAAAAACAGAAACAAGAATGGACAAATGATGTATGTGCTTTCTGCAGACAGCTATTATGATTCTCAAAAAAGAAACAAATACTTAAAAAGTGTTTCGTCGCTCCATAAAAAACAGCTGGCCCTCATTAAGCAGGATCAAATTAAGATCAATCAGGAAATAGAACGAATCGAAATCGAAAAAAACCGAAAAAAAGAAACTCTCATTCAGAAGCGTATTGAGAGGGAAGAAATTGAGACGGACAGACAGAAAAAATTAGAATTACTTGCATCTATCCAAAACCAGGAAGCTGTTCTGATAGCCGATATAAGAAAAAATGAGAGTAAAAAACAAAAAATCAAAAAAAGAATAAACGCAGAGATCAAAAGAGAGATTGAAGAAATAGAGAGGAAAAGAAGAGAAGCGGCAATAAAGAACGGAGAAACTACGACCAATACAAATGTGGATTTTAGGGACGAATCATCTGAAGGAAAAATTGTAAGTAAAAAATTTGAGAACAACAGAGGCACATTACCGTGGCCAGTGGAAAAGGGTTCTATAGTAGAAAGGTATGGCAGAAATCAGCACCCCTCCTTAAAAGGAGTTTACACCAATAATAATGGAATAGACATTTCCTGTCCGTTAAACGCCTCAATTAGAGCAATTTTTAATGGCGAGGTTTCAAGTGTGTTTACGATTTCCGGATCCGGAAAGGTGGTCATTATTAAACATGGAAATTATAGAACAGTGTATAGTAATTTAAAAGAAACAACTGTTTCCAAAGGAGATAAAATAGCTACAAAACAGCGTATAGGAACCGTGATAGGAGAGAGCTCTTCTATAGGGAAGCTGCATTTTGAAATACATAAGGTGTCGGGAACAGCTACAAAAAGCCTCAATCCTGTGTTGTGGATTTATAGGTAGAATTTTTCGCAAGCATCATCGAAACGATCATGGCCGCCATTGCCCAAACTGGAACAGCCGCTTTATCCGTGTCAAGGTAATTATTTAGTAAAGAGTGAATAAAATACGAGGATAACGAAATAATAATACCCATGATCAATAATTTAACGTCGTTTTCTTCTGAAGGAGTTTGATAATAGAGATTAATCGCGGAATAGAATATAGCCGTAATTATTGACAGGAATGTTAATAAACCAACGAGCCCGCTTTCTGATAAGGCGCTTAAATATTCACTATGAGCATTTCCAAGATCACCAAAATTTGTAGAAATAATCGTTAGGTTTTCAGGATCCTGGAATGGGGCATACTCAAAGGCATAGGTTCCCGGCCCATACCCAAATACAGGCTTTTTCTCAAACATTTCAACGGCACAATCCCATCTATTAATGCGCTCCAGATTAGACGCGTCAGTGGTTACATTGGTCGCGCTTTGCATTTTTTCCTCAAAAGATTCTGTGGTATGTTCGTATTTGTTTTTTTCAAGGAACATCTGTAAGCTATCCCATTGAGAGTATATACCAATAAGGACCACAACTGCTACTCCTATTAGGAATTTAATATTTACTTTGAAATACACAATTAACCCGATTCCCGCCGCGCAAATCACACTTAACCAGGCTGCCCTTGTATATGAAAAAATCAAGCCCACAATTAAAATCACATTAAGAAGAATTAGTACTGCCTTGGATAAAGGGGGACTCCCTTTTTGCTTTAAAAGTGCAAGGCTAATAGGTAAACAAAGTGCAATTGTGGCACCGTATACCGTATGATCCTTGAAGAAGGGCCACATAACCCAATGCCCTTCATCTTCTCCAAAGCCATAGGTAGAATGGTGGATTAATGTGTAGCAAACGACCAAACAGCAAGAAATAATAAATACCCATAAAAAGATTACTCTATTTTCATGTTTTCTAAAAAAATGGGTGCCAAAAAAAAGAATTGGGATAATAAACCAAAGCTTTGCCAGTAGAAATTTAAAAGAAACTAATGGGTCTGAACTTGTAACAGAAGTAATCAGTAACCATATTATGTATCCTATAACACTAATTATTATTGGGTGCTTCCACATGCGGCTATCTAGGAAGGGGCTTTTGATTTGAAGAAATATAAAAAACAACATAAGCCCAAATAAGAGAGGTTCTGTAGGTAGAAAAAGACCTAAGCTGTCGGTGTATTCCTCAATATTTATGGAAATAGGAGTAAGAAAGGCAATCGCTAAGAAAAACTTTTCTGTTTCGTATATAGCAAAGTACATCAAGAGAAAAGCAACTGGAAAAAGGGAGAGATATTCCAGCCTTACAGAATTAAATACTCCAAAAAGTAAGGCGATAATAATCGCACCCAATGCTACACTGATTTTATTAAACAAAGTCATGCTTACGACTTCATTTTTAATTCTCTATAGCGCTCATTAATAAGAAGACAAAATACAATAAAAACAAAGGATCCGATTGCGGCAATGATTGTGATAATTATCCTTTTAGGTTGATCTTTACGATCGGCAACCTCAGCCCTTTCTACAACAAACTTATGACTAAAGACAGTGGCAGCATCCGATTCAGCCTGTTCATAAGCCACCTTAAAATCTTCCATTTTAACTATTTTTTCATTCCTTTTCCTTTCCAGACCATCATATGTCGACCCGTATTTAGAGTTCGCTTCGATTTTCTCTCTTAGCTGCTCCTTTTCTTTAGGGTTTTTCGAGTCAACGAGTGCTTGAAATAATCTTGAGCGAACATCTATAGAAACGACTCCTAATTTTGATAAACGGTTCATCTCGTCTAAAATCTCATTGATTTCATTATCGAGCTGCTCCTTTTTTCGTTTTGTAATTTCAAAAGCAGGAAGGGTTCTTTTTCGAATAATAATGTTCTTTACGGTATCAATTAGTCCTACAATTTCGTTGGCCATTTTAGCCGCAAGCTTGGGGTCCTTATCTAAAACGTCAATTTTAATTGATCCAAATCTTGTTCTTTCAAATGAAAAATGACCTTCATAAGCTGTATTAAGCTTGTCGTATTTATAATCATCATTATCACTTATATTGTAATGCTTCATTAAATCATACTTCTCAACAATGAGGTCTTTTATTTGTGCAGATTGCAAAATCTGTACAAGCTGTTCAGCTTGCTCTTCTTCTCCAAAATCCATTGACGACGCTTTTACGTTTCGCTGCTCGGAAAATGAAACCGAGCTTGAAGCGGAGGGATATACAATCGCTGTTGATAAATATAAGGGAGTAATCAAGTAGGAAAGGCCAAAAGCCAATGCACTTACAATAAAGGAAAACGATAAAATTATTTTTCTTTTTCGAAATAAAAAAGTTATAAGTTTCTCCCTTTCTTCAGTTAAATTTAGATTAGTCTTTTCCATTGCATATTTTTCAGGTTACGAAAATAGGACATATAAACACAAATAAAACTGTATTTCAAATAAATTATTTGATTTCACCCGAAGAGAAGTATAACTTTTTCATGGATTTAAGGTCTATCAAAGACAGAGAGAAAGTCAGGGTGAGACCAATTATTAATTGCAAAGGAATTAATAATGTATGATTTTTAAAATAATGACTAAAGGTCAAAAGGGTTAATACCAAAAGAACAAACTTAAGACCACCAGTAATCTTCATTGGAATTTTAAATTTATTCACACAATAAAAGAACTGAAGTAAGGCCGTGATAAGCTGAGTGAAAAAAGTAGCTTTTGCAGCACCTAAGGCACCATACTTTGGAATTAAAATGAGATTCAATAGTACATTTGCGATGATACCCCCAATTGAAATTAGATTCAGGACTTTTAAGTTCCCATTTGCAGTTAAAAGAGTCCCAAAAATAAAATTCATGCAAATGGGAAAAAACCCAAGCATCAAAAACTGAAATGGAGCGATGGCTTCATTGTAGTTGTCATAAATTAAACCAAGTAAATAAGCGGAATTATAGTACGTAATAAAAATGATAATAATCACTCCGCTTAGCAATAAATTAGCTGAGGTCTTTACCAACTCTAAAACGACGCTGATAGATTGTTTTAACTGTTTAGAAAACAAGGGAAACAGCAAGCCGGCAAAAATCATCCCGAACATATACAGGGCATCCAGTAGCCGAAATCCCTGTGCATATATTCCAGATTCATAAGCGCCGTTTTCATGAATCCGTTCGATCATTACCCCGTCTATTCTTGTATACAGGAGCATTAAAACAATTAAAAGAGCATATGGCCAGCTTTTCTTTATCAGATTTATACAAAAAGAAGGGTCCCAAACAAAATAAGGTCTGCTCAAATGTCTAATTAAAACAGAAAATCCAATTATCAAGGTAGTGGAATAGCAAAAAGTTTGAATCCAGATGAACCATTCTATTTTAAAATAGTTTGGAGCTATCGGAGAAAAAAGGAAGATTCCTCCAACAATAATCAATAGCGCCTTATCTAAAACAGAAATAAAAGCATCAGTTTTAAAGAAATGAAAACCTGCAAAATGACTTCTGAAATAGGCGATAGTTAACATTAAAAACTGGTTTATTATTAAAAACCCAAGAAGAAAAAGAGGGCGTCCAGAATACCCCAAGAAATAGGCCAGCGCAAAGGTAAACAGACTATATAGCGAAAATAAGAGTACTCGAAAGGTAAATACTTTCGCAAAGTATTTTTTAATCTCTTCGGGATTCTGTGCGAGATGTTTGGTGGTATAATTATTAATTCCAAAATCTAAAAGGACATTAAATAGAACGGAAAGATTTAAAAGAGAAAAATATAAACCATAGTTTTCAGGACCAACTCGGTTTTGAACAGTGGCGTCAATTCCAAACAAAGCAATGGGCTTAATGAGTAGATTCAGAAGAATCATTAACATTAAATTCGAAAAGAAAATTCGCTGCATATTATTGCTTTACGAGCAATTTAAAACCAATGCCGTGCACGTTCATTATTTCTATATTAGGATCGTCTTTCAGTAGCTTTCTTAGCTTCGCAATATAGACATCCATACTTCTCCCATTAAAATAATTATCATCTCCCCAAACGGCCCTTAGGGCAGCCTGTCTGTCCAACAATTCGTTTTGGTTTTGCACCAGTAATCTCAGCAGAAGATTTTCTTTAGTGGTTAATTTTTTTTCCCCATCATTCAAATGAAGAATACTCAATTCTGGTTCGTAAGCAATTTTTCCTACTAAAACTTTTTCTTGAATGTTCTTTTGTATATGCTGACTTCTTTTTAAGATGACCTGTATTCGAGCCAAAAGCTCCTCCATTGAAAAGGGCTTTGTAATGTAATCATCAGCACCGATACCAAAGCCTTTAAGCTTGTCCTCTTTCATTGATTTTGCCGAGAGAAATAAAAACGGAATCGTTTTATCCAGCTCTCGAATTTCCGAACCTAAAGTAAATCCATCCATTTCTGGCATCATAACATCCAGAATCAGCAGGTCAAAACTGTATTTTGGGTTATTAAATAGCTCATAGCCATCCTTACCATTGCGTACGAGCTCAATTTCAAACCCCTTGGCTTTTAAAAAGGTAGATAGCAGGCGCCCCAGATTTTCATCATCCTCAGCTAATAATATTTTTCTTTTCGTATTCATTATTTTTAATTGTTACAACAAATGTTGTGCCTTTTCCAAAATGACTTTTTACATCAATGTCCCAATTATACCCATCACAAATGCGTTTTACATAATTCAAGCCAAGCCCAAATCCCTTCGCATTATGAACGTCTCCGGTGGGAACCCGATACAATTTATCAAATATTTTATTTAAATGTTCTTTTTTAATTCCAATTCCCTCGTCTGAAATGGATAAAACGACATTATCGGTATTTTGTTTTATTTCAATTCGAACTGATGGAATATCATTACTATATTTCACGGCGTTTTCAACCAGATTGGAGATCAAATTTCTAAAATGCAATTTATCACAGAGCACAATGATTGGCTTTTTTTCTACTAGAAACTCAATTTCACACTGATCCTTACCCGCTCGAAAAAGGGTATTATCTATCACCTGCTGAGCTACTCCAATAATGTCAACAGGGTCTTTTCCCCAGATGATATTCTGTTTTTCAAGAAGAGAGCTCTGTAAGATGTTCTCAACGAGCACTTCTAGTCTTTGGTTTTCCTGTCGAATCATATGAATAAATGGAAGGATGTTCTTTTTTTCCTGTGGAGTAATAAGATCATCATCCTCTATCGCCTCGCATGCAAGAGCGATTGTCGCGATTGGAGTATTAAATTCATGAGTCATATTAGAAATAAAACCTCCTTTTAGCTCTGAGAGTCTTTTCTGTTCAACAATGGTTTTGAACATAAAGAAAAAAGCGATTATCACTAAAACAACGACGATAATTGAGCCCACAATTGGCAGTGTCATTTCCTTAAGAATAAACGTGTTTTTTTCTGGAAAATAGATCTGCAAATACACTGGATTGCTAAATGTATTGTTAGGGAACAGGTTTACTTTTGATTGAGAATTAAATGGTATTTTTTTATTATAATTTTTGGATACAACAGGAAAAACAACCGGCTCCTGATTGCCCGTATAGATACAAAAACTATAATTTTTGGGAAGGTGCTCGTTTCTAATTTCAAATGAAATTATTGAATCAAGAAATACGGGATCAATTTTCTTTTGAGGAGTGTCAAGGACATTGTCTTTAAAAGCCTGAACCATCATTTCGTTGATGAATTTGGCTTTTTTAAAGATTTGCTGAATTACCTTCTGGTTTAATTCAACGGAAAGCCTGCTTGAATCTGATGATTCCGAAATAACCTTTGACCCCCCTTTAAACACATCTCTTATTTCCCTATAGTCTTTGGCAAGGACGTGCTGTTCAGCGCTTAATCCAGTTATAGAGTCATACGTACGACCATGAATAACCAAATAATCTTCCTTAATTCCATTGTTGAATAAAACGGTGTCGCTAATGGTAATGTTCTCTTGTGTTGAAACCAGGTTTTTAAATTCGGATTTTAATATGTCCTTGTATTGAACACTGAAGTCGTGATTTACGATATTCATATATCGGCGATAATCTTCAGCTTTCTCGTGGCGAAATGAAATTTTATCCTGAAATGTAATAATATCTTCCCGGAGCTCTTTCTCTTTACGAGAGTATGTGCTAACCAATTGATACCACTGGACAGCAATAAGGCTTATAATTGACAAAGCAAGTAAAACAACGACAATGCTAATTCGATTTTTTTTCATCTCAATAGACGAAGCTATATAAAATCAACTCATTCAAACAGAAATGTTAACCATTTTTAACACGGACATATGATTTACTTTTAGTTTATATAGCCCAATTCACTTTTTGCTTTTCTCAATTCACTAATTTTGTTTGAATAAAAACTTGTTATGATTGAAATCCAACGGATTAAAGAGAATAAAGAAGAAGTATTGTTAGGATTGAGTAAACGCCACATTAATGCCGAAAAAGAGATTGATCTCATTCTGAAGCTGGATAATGAATGGAGGGAAGCCAAAACAAACCTGCAGTCTGTTGAAACGGAGTTGAATGTGCTTTCAAAACAAATTGGCAAACTTTTTAGTACAGGAGAACGTGATAAGGCCGAGGGCCTGAAGTCAAAAAGCACAGAATTAAAAAAAGAGGAAACCGAACTTAAATCAAACGCTGATTCTCTCGGAGAAGAACTTACAAAGTGTCTTTACACATTACCAAATGTCCTGTCAGAAGAGGTTGTTGCCGGAAAGGATTCCAGTGAAAATGAAATTATATACGAATTTGGTCAAAGCTCATCACATAAGGAAGCGCCGCTTCCTCATTGGGAACTTGCCAAAAAATACGGCATTATTAATTTTGAATTAGGAGTTAAAGTTGCCGGAGCAGGTTTTCCGTTTTATATCGGACAAGGAGCCAAATTACAGAGGGCTTTGATTTCATTTTTTTTGGATGAAGCAATACAAGCAGGTTATGAAGAATATTACTCGCCACTCCTGGTTAATGAAGACAGCGGAAAAGGAACAGGTCAGCTACCAGATAAAGAAGGAATGATGTATCATGTGGGAGAAGATGATTTATATCTTATTCCAACAGCTGAAGTTCCTCTGACCAATACGTATCGAAATGTGTTACTACCCGACAACAAGTTTTCAATCAAAATAACAGGTCATACTCCTTGTTTTCGGAGAGAGGCCGGTTCTTATGGGAAGGATGTCAGAGGATTAAATCGTCTTCATCAATTTGATAAAGTGGAAATTATTCGGATTGAAACAGCTGAAAATGCAGCAGCAGCACTTGACGAAATGATTACTCATGTAAAGGGACTTCTTGAAAAATTAGGACTACAATACAGGATATTAAGACTTTGTGGTGGGGATACGGGTTTTACTGCAGCAATCACTTATGATTTTGAAGTATATTCTCCTTCTCAAGAAAAATGGCTTGAAGTCAGCTCGGTTTCCCGATTTGATACTTTTCAGTCCAATCGGCTTAAGCTCAGATATAAGGATGAAGACAATAAGTCTAAACTATGCCATACACTCAACGGATCGGCTTTAGCATTACCTAGAGTTGTTGCCGCATTATTAGAAAACAACCAAACAGATAAGGGGATTTTGATTCCTAAAGCGCTTATTCCATATATGGGAGGTGAAATAATTGATTAAATAGTATACGTTTTGATTTTTCAGATGATTAATAGAATATGTGTAGTAGTTGTATTAGTTTACACGTGCTTCTCCTGTTCGGATATTGTAAAAGACGCACAGAAAGATCAGGTTGAAGGTCTTAATAAAAAAGTTTCTCAGGTAGACAGGGAATTCAAAAAAATTCAAATAGACTCCATATCAGCACTTAAGTCCTCAACATATCAGGTAGAGAACCGAATCAAAAAAAACTACTATTCAGATACGGTGGATATTGTATTTGGCAAGAAAATGAATGATTACAAAAGAATGCGAAAAATTTTGGGCCAGCTTGGAAAATCAGGCTCCCAGCTAAGACAAAGCATTAAAGAAGAAAAAGAGCAATTGGATAAATTACTATCGGATATTGAGCAAGGCTTTGGACAAAGGGAGTTATACAATGACTATATACAGTTTGAAAAAAATAAAGTAGGCCAGATTGGCATATTATTAGAGGATTATAAAAATGTAAAGCATGAATTTATGTATATATACAATGAATTACATTTAGAGCTATTGAATTATTCGATGACATTGAACAATTAAAAACCGATCAATGAAGAAAGCCTTTAGTATTGTTTTTATCCTTTTTGCCACATTAACCTGGGGTCAGACTGATAATGATATTCAATTGGCACAGCACTATTTTAGCCAGGGGGACTTTGACAAGGCCCTTGAGTACTACGAAAAAATTTATAATCAATCTCCGACAACGGTGTATTTCAAAAAATATTATCAATGTCTTATTGAAACCGAAGCCTATAAAAAAGCGGAAAAAGTTGTAAAAAAAGAGATCGCTAAATCGCCGAAAAACATTGATTTGAAAATGCAGCTGGCATTGTTTTATGAGGAAAGGGGACAAGATACAAAAGCCAAAAAAATATACCAGAATCTTATTGAAAACCACACGACATCCCCCTCGGCATGTATATCCCTTTTTAATTCATTTCTTTATTTATCTAATTTGGAATATGCCGAAAAGACATTGTTTCATGCTCAAAAGAATTTCAAGAGCTATCCATTTAATTTTCAGAGCGCAGACTTGTTTGCCCAAAAAAATGACAAAGCACAGATGATTGAATCTTATCTGTTGTTATTGGATAAACATGAGTATTATGATCAGGCCGTACAAAAGGCCCTGCAAAAAAGACTGGATATCGAAAACAAATCTTCGCCAGAGTTTATCCTGCTTAAAACCGCCTTGTTTGAAAGAGCTAAAAAAGAAAGCACAGGAACGGTTTTTTCTGAAATGTTAATCTGGCTCTATACGCAAATAAACAATTTTTCAGGGGTGTTTAATCAGGTTGTGGCTGTAGACATTCGGACAAAGTCAAACGGGTATCGTTTATTTGATTTTGCGCTTATTTGTCGTGAAAATAAAGACTATGAAACTGCAATTAGAGCATTTCAGGAGGCAAAACAAATGACAAATTCAAACGAGCTCAAGGTGCTTTGTCAAAAAGGGATATTAAATGTAGGATACATAAAAATTGTCGAGCTTAATTCATATAACCAGGAACAGCTAATTGAGGTGATTGGTAATTATGAAGAGGTAATTAATAACATCAGTGTAGTGAGCTCCAGAACCCTGTCAATTATATTGGAGTATACTGAAATACTGGCGTTTCATTCTGGACAAAAAGAAAAGGCATTGAAGGTTTTGAGCAAAACCTACAATTCATCATCAATAACAGATATGATGAAAGCAGAAATTAAAATGCTTATTGCAGATATAGAGGTTTTGAATGGAAATATCTGGGACGCCTCTTTGCTGTATATGCAAATCAGCGAGGCGTTTAATTATGAAACTATTGGCAACTGGGCAAAATTTAAAAATGCAAGGATTTACTATTACGAAGGGGAGTTTGAATTTGCTCAATCGCAGCTGGATATATTAAAACAATCGACCTCCAAGCTATTAGCCAATGACGCCATTCAGCTTTCGGTGACTATAACGGACAACTATGGTTTAGATTCAAACTATATCGCCATGGCCTGGTTTTCCAAGGCAGACTTATTGATAGAGCAATATCAGTTTTCCAAGGCGTTTTCTCTTTTTGACAGTATAAAAATTAATTATCCCTTTCATTCATTGGCAGATGAGATTCTTTTTAAACGAGCAAAGGCAATGGAGCTTCAGGGGCAATGGGAAAAAGCAATGGGTTATTACACAGACATTGTTAAATTCCACGAGAACGACATTTTAGCCGATGATGCGTTGTTTAAAACAGCTGAAATTTTGGAAACAAAATTGAATAGGGAAGAAGATGCGCTAGACAAGTACAAAGAACTACTTACAGGATATCCAGGAAGTTTATTTGCTCATGAGTCCAGGAAAAGAATACGAAGGCTTAGAGGAGAGGAAATTAATAATGAACAGGATTTCTAGCGGTTATTTTTGAGTCTCTTTGGTAAAGGCTGAAATACCAGTAATGTCCATTCCTGTGATAAGCAAATGTATATCATGTGTACCCTCGTAGGTAAGCACAGATTCTAAATTCGCCATATGCCTCATCATAGAATATTCACTGGTAATACCCATCCCCCCATGGATTTGACGAGCCTCTCTGGCGATGTTTAAGGCAATCTCCACGTTGTTTCTTTTGGCCATAGATATTTGCCCCGTGGTTGCCCTTCCTTCATTTCGGAGCTCTCCAAGTCTAAACGTAAGTAGCTGAGCCTTGGTAATTTCAGTAATCATTTCGGCCAGCTTTTTTTGGATTAGCTGAAAACTCCCTATTGGAACATCGAACTGAGTCCTTTCCAAAGAATAACGCAATGCCTGGTCATAACAATCCATTGCTGCACCAAGAGCCCCCCATGCAATTCCAAACCTTGCAGAGTCTAAACAGCTCAAAGGCGCTCCAAGTCCTGAACGGCCAGGAAGAATATTAGATTTAGGTACTCGCACATTATCAAAAATTAATTCGCCGGTCGAAGATGCTCTTAAGGATAATTTACCATGCATTTCAGGAGTGGTAAAGCCCTCCATTCCTCTTTCCACGACGAGTCCGTGAATTCTTCCTTCCTCATTTTTTGCCCAGACAACAGCAATATCTGCGAAAGGAGCATTAGAAATCCACATTTTTGCGCCATTTAAAATGACCACATCTCCATCTTCTTTAAAATTTGAAATCATTCCTCCCGGATTGGAACCGTGATCCGGCTCTGTTAATCCAAAACAACCTACCATTTCTCCTGTGGCAAGTTTGGGAAGATATTTTTTTCTTTGCTCTTCACTACCATATTTCCAAATCGGGTACATGACTAGTGAAGATTGAACTGAAGCTGTAGATCTTAGGCCGGAGTCACAGCGCTCAAGCTCCTGCATAATTAGACCATATGAAATTTGGTCAAGACCAGGACCGCCATATTCTTCAGGGATATACGGGCCAAAAGCACCTATTTCCCCAAGTCCTGGAATCAGATGCATTGGAAAAACAGCCTTTTCATAGGCCTCATCAATAATTGGAGACACTTCTTTTTTCACCCACGCCCTTGCGGAGTCTCTCACTAATTTATGTTCATCTGATAATAATTCATCCATCAAATAATAATCCGGATGGTTATATTGGTCTGTTTTCATCAAATAAGACTTTTAGAAATGCAAAATTAACAAATAATACAGGGCTCAAGTTTTTATTTTCTAATTAATTTTGATTCTTACTATGCATCAACTAATTAATTTGTTTCTTGCTTTAGAGTTATATCCTCGGGAAAATGAACTTAAAAACATTTTACTTTTATTTATCCTTGTGTGTTTATGTTTTGTGGGCCTCTCCAGACTAATGGCACCAAATTTATTTCGGATTATTTTTAGAGATTTTTTATCTAAAAAAACCTATGTGGATTCATATACTGATTTGGACACCCTTTCTCCAGCCACACATATTTTATTGTTTTTGAATTTGTTTATTACTACGGTTGTTTGTTTGGTTTCGGTAATTGAGTATACAATTTCAGTGGAAGAAATGATATACCAGTGTTTTACTCTTGCGTGTAGTTTTTTCTTAATTCAGCAGCTTGGATTCAGAATAATAGGGGGCATTATCAGTGAGCCTCTATTTTCTAAAACCCTTAGCATGATAACCCGGCAAACCTGGAACTTTATTGGGATAGTTATGTTTGTTTTAGCCACTTTGATTCTTTTAAATGAGGAGTATAAGCCCGTGATTAAAATCCTTGTGTATTCAATGCTCTTTTTATTGCCATTCACCAAAATTATTAAAGGGGTAATATATGCTAAATCAAATAATTACAGTTGGTTCTATATAATTTTATATCTTTGCACCCTCGAAATACTCCCTCTCTTACTTTTAGGGCACTATTTTAGAGAATTATTTTAATTATTTAGTAAAAAATTTAATAAAATAGTTTTGGCTATAAAAACAATCCTAGTATCACAACCAAAACCGGAAAACTCACATTCTCCGTATTTTGACCTTGCAGAAAAGCACAACCTGACCATAGATTTTCGTCCATTTATTAAAGTAGAAGGGAT
>Ga0206686_1000343_pt1 | contig 13744 bp, 14 predicted proteins | sample M250012015metaG_FD_155447 | JGI IMG/M metagenome (GOLD analysis project Ga0206686, IMG submission 155447) | Ammonia-oxidizing marine archaeal communities from Monterey Bay, California, United States - M2 500m 12015 | ecosystem: Environmental > Aquatic > Marine > Intertidal zone | place: USA... | reverse complement strand
ACCTGGCCCTCTACGACGTCGACATGGGTCTGGACCCGGCGGCGTTCGATGAGGCGCTCGGCAAGCTCGTCGACCTCGGTGCGTTCGACTCGGCTCCGGCGTTCGACACGTACACCGACCTCGATGCGCTCCATGCCGCGCAGGACGCGCTGGGCATAGCGAGGCGGTAGCGAACTGGAAGGAATTGAACGGGTGGCCGGGCATCGATCCCGGCCACCCGTTCACCCTCCACCGCAAGCGGAAGTCGGGACGAGTTCGTCCCGTGGAACGTTCAACTCTGAGGAAGGCCATGGGAATTATCGACAGCGAGTTGTTGAAGGAGAATCTGGACGGCCTGGCGGACCGACTTACCGGTGATCCGACGAGTGGCTTCGTCACACCTCGTGTCAGCACGACCCTCCTCGAGGACGTACGCGCCGTATCGAGGTTCACGCAGTACGGGAAGGACTTCGAGTTCCGATGCGACGAGTCCGAGGGACGGGGTGGTCGGGGCGAGGCCCCGAGCCCGCTTCGCTATCTGCTTACCTCGCTCGCCTTCTGCCAGCAGGTCTGGTACGCAAAGGGTGCCGCCATCGTTGGTTGCGAGGTCGAGGCCCTCGACATCGACGTTGAGACCTTTATGGACATGCGAGGTGAGCACCTGGTCGCCGGCCTGCCCGTTCATCCGCAGTGGTTCCTGGTGACCGCCACGGTGACGTCGCCGTCGTCCGCCGAGGTCGTGGAGGCGATGGCGATGGAAGCCAATCGCCGATGCCCCGTCTACGGCCTCCTGCGTGGTGCCGTGCCGATCTACAACCGGCTTGTACACAATGGCGAGATCCTGACCGATGCAAGACCGCCCGGGCCGCCGGACTAGGGCGGGGAGGGGGAAGAAAGATGAGGGAGACGAAGGTTTCGTTCTACAGCGAGGGATGTGTCCTGGCAGGAATCCTGCGCCAGCCCGACGAACCGGGTGCCCCGGCGCCCGGAATCGTCCAAGGCCCCGGCTGGCTCGGCCTCAAGGACGCCAAGTTGTACCTGCCCTACCACGAGGCGTTGACCGAAGCGGGATTCAACGTCCTGATCTTCGACTACCGGGGATTCGGTGAGAGCGAGGGGGATCGCGGGATCCTTCTCCCACAGCTCCAGTTGGAGGACCTCATCAATTCGGTGACCTATCTGACAACACGCGAGGATGTGGATGCCGACAACATTGGCGTGTTCGGGAGCGGCGGCACCGGCGGCGGCAACGCCGTGCTCCTCGCGGCCGCCGATCGCAGGGTCCGCGTCGCCGTGTCCCAGGTACCGGTCGCCGACGGCGAGGACTGGCTTCACCGGATGCGCCGCGAATACGAGTGGCAGGAGTTCCTCGACCGCTTGGAGGCGGATCGCCGTGAGCGGGTGGTCGGTGGCCGCGGCGAGATGGTCCATCCGCGTGAGGAGATCATGATTCCGACGCCGGAACGTCGCGCGACGAAGGTCAAGTCGGACGTCGACGACAAGATCCCGTCGTCCGTTCCGCTGCGTTGCGCCGAGGCGATCATGCAGTATCGGCCGATTGATGTGGTCGACCAGGTTGCTCCGGCAGGTCTCATGGTCATCGGTGTCGGGAACGACGCCACTACGCCGACCGACCATGCGGTGTCTCTCTACGAGAGGGCCGGAACGCCGAAGAAGCTCGTGATGCAGGGCCACACGACCCACTACGCGGCATACAAGCAGTACGGCGACCACGTGATCCCCCTAATCGTGGACTGGTACGCCAGGCACTTCGATGGGGGGGCGGTGCGCGTGAGGTCGGCGGTCTCTACCGAGATCGATGCCCTCCTCGTCAAGGAGGCAGCCAGTGATGGATGACCGTGTCCGGATCGACCGGGTCATCGAGAACGGCGAGGTCGTCACCGGCGCCGGTATCGAGCGGTCGGACCTCTTGATCGCCGGCGAGAAGATCGTCGCTGTCGCAGCGCCGGGGGCTGTGCCGCTCCACGACGACGTGGAGCGGATCGACGCTTCGGGCAAGTGGGTGTTGCCGGGAATGATTGACGTCCACGTCCATCTTCGAGAGCCCGGCTACGTCCACAAGGAGGACATCAGCACCTGCACGCAGGCCGCAGCGGCGGGCGGCGTGACGACCGTGTTCGGGATGCCCAATCTCAACCCGGTGACGAAGACCCGTCAGATCCTCGACGAGTTGTTCGACCTCTACGACGCCAAGAGCATCGTGGACTGGAACCACAACCCGGTCCCGAGCGAACTCGACGAGGTCGAGTCCATGGCAGAGGCCGGCGTAGCTGCCTACAAGATCTACATGGTTGTCGACACAGGTCGGGACTACCCGCATCCCAGCGGGAGCGGGATCCACGACCACGGGCACTTGCTTCGGATGTTCGAGGCGATCCACCCGACTGGGCTCCCGTTCATGGTCCATCCGCACGACCAGGCGATCATGGATACGATCGAGCAGTCCTACTGGGAAGCGGGAGACCGTAGCCCCGCCGCCTATGCACAGACCCTGGCGACCCACAACGGTCTCATCTGGGATTCGGCGATCGCCGTGCTCCTGCAGATGGCCGAGGCGACGGACACGAAACTCCACATTGTTCACATGCAGACCGAGGGTTCGATCGAGCTCGTGCGCCGGGCACGGGAGCGGGGCGTGAAGGTCAGTTGCGAGGTCAACCACTGGGCGCTCTTCCTGTCACGGTGGGCCGACGTCGAGAAGCTTGGCCCCTATGCGCTCTCGTACTGGGTCCCCGACCACCATCGGGAGGCAGTCTGGGAGGCCCTCAACGACGGCACGATCAACATGCTCTCCTCGGACCATGCGCCCCACACCCGGGAGGAAAAGGAGGTCGGGTGGGAGGACTGCTGGGCCTGCCACACCGGGACACCAGGGATCCAAGAGCAATACCCGTTGCTCCTCGACGAGTCGATGAACGGGAAGATCTCGCTGTCCCGGGTCGCAGAGGTGGTCGCCGAGGAACCGGCCAGGGAGTTCAAGTTGGCCGAAAAGGGATTCCTGAAGCCCGGGTTCGACGCCGATGTCGTGATCTTCGATCCGCAGGACCAGACGCGGCACTCTTCGGACAGCGTCCTGTCCAAGTGCGGTTGGACCTGCTACGACGGCCGTGTCACCCGGGGCCGTATCCACCGGACCATGGTCCGGGGGCGGGACGTGTACGTGGACCGGGAGGTTGTGGGTGAGCCTGGTTGGGGGCGCCTAGCCCGGCCGACGATTTGAGCCACGAGGAGAACGCGCGGAGATGAGGAGACGATGGGCATGAGATTCGGACTGCTAATGCCGCACTTTGGCGAACATGCCAACCGGCGCGCCCTGCTGGATGGAGCGGTTCTGGCGGAGAGTTTCGGCTTCGATTCACTCTGGGTTCGGGACCACCTCGTATTCGAACCGCATGCCGAGATGGAGGCAGCCAACATCACCTTCTACGAGGCACTCACGACGCTGAGCGCCATTGGCGCGGTCACCGAGAAGATCTCGCTGGGGACCGGATCCCTGGTCCCGTTTCGCCACCCAGTCCACCTCGCGATCAGTATCGCCACGCTCACGAGGCTGGTCGGGGACCGCGTGATCATGGGCTTCGGTGCCGGGACCTTCGACCACGAGTTCGAACTCGTCGGTATGGGTGACCTCGACCGAGTGGGACTCGTCCGTTCGAACGCCGAGATCATGCGCCGGCTCTTTACTGAGGACGGGGTCTCCCACAGCGACGACGTCTACTCGTTCGAGAACATCTCGATAGATCCTAAGCCCACGAAGCCGATCCCGTTCTGGTACTGCGGAGCGACGCCGAGGTCGGCGCGACTCGCTGCCGAGTACGCAGACGGGTGGATGCCTGGTCGCACGACGCTGTTGACGATCGACGAGCGTGTCAAGACGATGCGCGAGTTGACGACTGAGAATGGGCGTCCGATGCCAACCATCGGGGTCATTCCGCCGACGTCGATTGCCGCGACGCATGAGCTCGCCTTTGACGGGTTGAACGTTGACGGCCTGCTCGCCTGGGCCAACAAGAGGGGTAAGTGGTGGGTGAAGCCAGCGTCTGGCGAGTTCGCCACCGCAGAGGACATCGAGGGGTCCCTGATCGCAGGGAATCCCGAAGAGGTCGTCGACCAGGTCAAGCGGTTCGAGGAGGTCGGTGTGGAGCACCTGGTGTTCGACCTGCGCCTCACCTACGAGCGGTGGTTCGCATCAATCGAGTTGCTCGGCAGAGAGGTTCTGCCAGCTCTCCGCTGAACCAGGACGGTCTGTGTCTTCAGAGGGCGGGGGCCACAACCCCAGTTTGGTCGGTGTACTCAGGAACCCTGTATTCGGCGCTTACTTCGCCGGCTCCAGCATTTCGAACATCGGAACCTGGTTCCAGAACGTCGCACAGTCGATCCTGATCTACCGGATGACGGGATCGACCTTCCTCGTCGGGGTGGTGAACTTCGCGATGTTCGTCGGACTCGTCGCCTTCGCTCCCTGGGCGGGGCCGATGGCCGACAGCCACGACCGGCGGCGACTACTCCTGCTGACACAGGCTGTTGCGCTGTGCATTGCCGCATCTCTCTGGCTGGTCGTGGTCGCCGATGCCGAGAACACTGCCTTCATCGTCGGTGCCGCCCTGATGATGGGGACGGCCATGGCCTTCTCGGTGCCCGCCCTTCAGTCCCTCGTGCCGGCGCTGGTCCCCGAGGGACATCTCTCGAGGGCGCTGTCGCTGAACGCGGTCAGCTTCAACTTGGCGAGGGCGGTCGGACCGGTCCTCGGCGCGATGGTGGTCGCCGGCCTCGGGTTCGCGTGGGCCTTCTTCCTCAATGCTGCATCCTTCCTGGTCTTCGTGGTGGCGCTCCTCGTGATCCGGCCCCGAGGTGGCTCGGGTGAAAGACCTGGATCCCGGAGGCTTCGGGACACGGCGACGATGTTGCGACAGGACCGGCGCCTCCTTGGCCTGTTGGCCGTGGTCGCGCTCGCATCGTTGACCGCCGATCCGATCAACACGATCGGTCCGGAGTTCGCCACCCGGATCTATGGATACCAAGACACTTTCACAGGGTGGATGATCGGGGCCTTTGGTGTCGGTGCGGTCGCCGGGGCGCTTGTCGTCTCGAGGGTCGGGCTGCCCAGTGTCAGGTTCGTGGTCTCGATGCTGATCACCGGCGGCTCGGGAATGGTCCTGTTCGGTGTCTCCGAGGGTCCCGTGTTCGGTCTGATCGGACTCGGGATTGCCGGCTTTGGCTGGTTGGCGGCCGTGATGCTCGCGACCACAGCCATACACATCTTGGTGGCGGACGACCACCGTGGTCGGGTGATGGCGTTCTGGAGCATCGCCTTCATGGGAGTGCGGCCGGTGTCAAGCCTGCTCTCAGGCTTATTCACCGCCGTCGGGGGACCGAGACTCGCCGCCCTCCTCCTGGCGCTCCCCGCGGTCCTTGGCGCACTCGGACTTGTCATGGTCCGGTCCCGAACCGGGTTCGGATTCGACGTCCGGCAGGATTAGGCGCCGACTGTTGCCCCGTTGGGCTTCTCGCTGCGGGGTGGAGCAGTCTGGTAACTCGTCGGGCTCAACCGGCACCGTTTCGCTTGACCGTGTACAACTGGGGGCATGCGACGGGGGTTTTGCCGTTCCGGGTTCCGAAGGCGACTGTCGGGGTTGTTGGTCGTCGGTGTTCTGGTTGCTTCGGGATGTGGGGGTGGCTCGCGTGAGGTCAGCGAGCCGGTCTCGACGTCTCTGGTGAAGAGCGCTGTTCGTCCGACATCAACGGCTGCCTCCGCGACGACGGCTGCCTCCGCGACGACGGCTGCCTCCGCGACGACGGCTGCCCTCACGACGACGACCACCGCTATCTCCACGACCACCGCTATCCCCACGACCACCGCTATCTCCACGACCACCGCTGCCCCCACGACGACGGTGGCTCCTACAGCCCTGGAGCAGCAGCTCTCGGGAACCGGCATCTCGACGACTGCGTTCGACGTCGGCGGGTTCCGCTTTGATGCGCTGGTGGCCGGACCCGTGGACGGCCGACCGGTGATGCTGTTGCACGGGTTTCCCAGCGCCGGCTACCAGTGGCGCTCCCAGATGGTCGCCCTGGCCGACGCCGGCTATCGGGTGATCGCCCCGGACCAGCGCGGCTACTCACCAGGTGCGCGTCCTCCCGACATTGCCGACTACTCCATGGACCTGCTGGTCGAGGACGTCTTCGGCATCGCCGACGCCGCCGGCTTCGAGAAGTTTCACCTGGTCGGCCACGACTGGGGGGCGGCGGTGGCATGGGCGGCGGCGATCGCCGACCCGGACCGCCTGGTCACCCTCAACCCCGTTTCGGTGCCGCACCCTGCCGCCTTCGCGACGGCCCTCTCCGATCCCGAGGACGACCAGTCCGAGATGAGCGGCTACATGGCCTCCTTCGTGCAACCCGGCTTCGAGGACGTGATGCTCGCCGGCGATGCTGGGGGGCTCCGCTCCATCTACGAATCGGCAGGCCTCGACGAGGCCGAGATGGCTCCCTACCTCGAGGTTCTCGGGACGTCGGAAGCCCTCGGCGCGGCGCTCAACTGGTACCGCGCCGCCGCCTTCGCAGGCGGCCGGGACGCCCCGGCGGTGGTCGTGCCGACGCTGTTCGTCTGGAGCGACCAGGACTGCTGCCTCGGGCGCACGGGGGCCGAACAGACCGTGAACTTCGTCGATGCGCCCTACCGGTTCGAGATCCTCGAAGGCGTCGACCACTGGGTCCCCGAGACCGCCGCCGATGCCCTCAACGCCCTCCTGCTGGATCACCTCGCGGCCTACCCGCGCGAGGACGGCTAGCCGCAGTCGTCGGGGCCACCGACCTGGCCGGTTGAACCAATTCGCGGCGGGGCCAGTCGCGGGGTAGGTGCCGACCGGCCCGACCGTTAGCCTCGCTCCTGCGGGGTGGAGCAGTCTGGTAGCTCGTCGGGCTCATAACCCGAAGGTCGCAAGTTCAAATCTTGCCCCCGCCACCAACTAGAAGGCCCGGAAACACTGCGTTTCCGGGCCTTTGTCGTTCTGGGGGCGCGACTCTCTCGCGAGGTCGAGGCATGGCTCAGCGAGAACTTGCCGAGAGGGTCGGCCTAGCCGAGCAAGCCATCCAACGCTACGAAGCGGGAGACTACGTCGGAGTGGGCTTCGGCCGCCTCGTCGATATTGCCGACGCACTTCAGCTCACGACCCACTACGACGTCCCTCTCGCCTCGGCGGGTTGATCGACAATCTCGCCATACATGAGTGTCTGATTCGAGTAGCCCGATTAGTTGTCGGGAGTCCAGCGCAACGGGCCGAATACCAGGTCGGTCATCAGGTCGCCGAAGTACAACTTCCACGCGACGGCCATGGTGTAGTCGCTATCGATGATGAACTCGCGGCCTTTGACCTTGAATGCCTCAGACGAATGGTGCTGCGTGGTGTACAAGGCGCGCCCGTAGTTGATGGCGTTGCCGTAAAGGTCGGGCCCCTCGTAGGTGTGTCGGTTCGAGTTGCGCTGGCGCACGTAGCTGAACTTGTGGTTCACCACGCCCGACAGTTCCCAGGTTTGGTTGGCCCGCACAAGGTCTATCGGGTTGTGGCGCACGCTCACCTCGACCTCGCCCTTCTTTTCCTGATCGGGCCCGAAGACCTCACAAGTTCCGGAGAAGGTGCCCGACGTACGGTCGGGCAACACATGTGACCACGCGGCCATCTCGCGTTCCTTCACGAGGAAGGCGTCGATGTGCGCCTGAGTTTCAGGGTTGGTGTCGTAGTCGTGGGCGTTGAGGTACACCCCGTTGAACACCGAGAACAGGGTCGGTCCTTCGAAGAGCAGCGACGAGTACACCTGGGTGACGCCGTCGGGCAAGATCTGGTTCATCGTGTTGAGATCGGCTCGCCAGGCTGGTGAGTAGTAATGCGAGTCGACCAATGACCCGTATGGATGCCCGGCGCCGAAGAAGTCGGGACCGAGATACACCCGGTTGTTGCCGCCGTCGTCGACACCGAAGGCAAAGTCCTTGATCTCGAACCGGTTGCGCAACGGTCCAGTGTTCATGAAGTTGCAGTGCATGTAGTACGTGGTGACACCATCTTCAAACACCGACGAACGATTCACCTTGTTGAACCCGGTGTGCGCGCCGTCGGCGTCAAATACCGAGGGCAGGCCGTACCACTCACCGGTGATCCGCTCCTGCCATTCGCTTACTTCCACTTCTCTGTTTGCGCTCATTTAGACGTTCCCTTGAGATGGATCGAGAAGACTGGCCTGGATGCCACGGCTGACCTCGGCGCCGAGCAGCTGATCGACACGAGCCCAAACCGGGTCGACCTCGGGGCTGAAGATGGCCGCTCGATTGGCAGCGTCGCGAGCGGCGAGCAACTCGGGCGTGGCGCCGCCGGTAGCCGAATCGGGGACCCCGAACGAAACGAGTGCAAGCCAGTGATCGCGATAGGCATCGACGGTTGGCGTGATCGACGCGAAGCCAGGTTCATCGGCACGATGGGCGAGCATCCAGGCCGACATCAACTGCCATTGCCGGGGCGAGAGATGAGCCGGCGTTAGCCCGTCGAGCTCGATACACGCATCGTGGGCCTCGGTCAGCGGTGCAAAACAGTGATCGAGGTATGCCAGGTTCGCGCCCGGGTCGACCCTCGGAATCAAATCGAGGTGGAACGCGTACTGCGGCCCGGCCAGCACGGCGTCAAGCGTGAAGTGCGGAACCGGACTCGAGGCGGGCGTGAAGGCGAACAACATGTGGCTGTCGAGACCGAACTGCTCGACCGTCATGCCGACATGCACGAGGTGTACTCCACCCTCGATACCGAGGACTCGATGCGAGCCAACATCGGAGCCGTCCATTGCCGAGGTCAACCGGTCGTCGTGAAGCACGGCGAGTCCCAACGAGTTTGTGATGTGATTGATGGTGCGATTGCACAGGTCCTGCGTATGGCTCACGAAACGTCTCCGTCCATATGCCGTGTCTGGGCCGATTGGGTTTTCGCCGGGTCCCCGACGGCCGGGAAAACCCACGCATTGGCGAGTTCGGGATCGGCTGACCGAGCGGGGGAGGGGATGACGGCCACCGAGCGGCGCGCCTGCACATCGGTTGGCGTCGGGATGCCGAGCCCGGCGTCGATCTGTTCTTGGCGCCAGCGGCGGTACGCCAGCTGAATAGCGTCAGACTTCACGTGTAGTTCCGCCGAGAGATCGAACGGCAGAAGTTCGGGGCGTTGCCCCTCGACCGTTGGCTGATCCTCGAGGAAGATCTTCATCGTTCGTTTGATCGAGTTCTTGTCGGCCCAACCTCCGGTGAAGAAGGTTCGCATCATGATGAACTTCGACACCGTGGTGTGTTCGTCGATGGGCACAGCGGCGGTAAAGATTCGAATCTCGCCGAGAGGTAATCGAACGATCAGCATCGAAACATTTGGGGGATAGAACCCGGTGGTGGTTTCGACCGGCGGGCGCTCGGCGCTCTTTCGAAGGACTTTCCAAATCCCTGACGGTGCGGGTGGGTCGAGGAACACGGTCGCCGAGACCTCCCGGAGCACGTCTCCTTCACGGACCTCGTCGAGGTCGAAGTCTTGGATTTCGGGTTCGTCGGCATTGCCGAACGAGCCCGAATGCACAAACGGAGTGTGGGCGATGTCAACTGCGTTTTCGAGGACGCGGTCGTAGTTCGCCTGCCAGGTGAATTCTCCGAACACGGCCCGGTATCCCTCGGCCTTGACTTCGGTGCTGTGGTCGAGCCCGGCCAACTCGGCGAGTGGCGGGCGGTCGTCGGGGGGTTGGTCGCCGAGGAAGGCCCAGACGAAGCCGTACCGTTCGACGCACGGATAAGAGTCGACTCGCGCTTTCTTTGGGATGGGTAGTCCGGCCTTGTTGGCGGGAATCTCCACGCACACGCCGTCGCTGTCGTATCGCCACCCGTGATACGGGCACTGGACACAGCCGTCGACGACCCGGCCGCCGCCGAGCGAGCCGCCGCGGTGGACACACAGATCGGATTGCGCATTGACAGTTCCATCTTTGCTTCGCCAGAGCACGAGGTCGTGGCCGTGCACCCGTACCTGAACTGGTTCGTCGCCTACCTCGTTGCCCAGCTCGATTGCGTACCAATGGTTCTTGATCAACACGCGCCTCTCCCCATTCGTTGGAGGCGGCTTGTCATCTCGGGCGGGGTAGCTGGCGATCGCCACCCCACAGCGCGCGAACCAGCCGATCGGTAAGTTCTTCGCCAAAGAACCGGACCGCCATGATGTTGGCCGGGTCGCGCTCGGCGATGTTACGGCGGCGGGTGAGGTCGTCGGCAGCGAGTTGTGCCCGACGCTCCTCGGGCACCGGCTCTGCGGCGTCGACGAACGCCAACCACTCGTCGACGCGGCGATGGGCGAGCTCTGAAATCTGTTCGAGCCGGGCTTCGTCGTACACCGTCTCGGGCACGGTGAAACATGTGGCGACGTCGCTCAAGGCTTGCCGCACGTAGAGCGCCTTCGAAGTGAATTGCGCCAGACCATCGTCGGCTCGGAGCTCGAGGAACTCCTCGTTCATCGGGGCGTAGTACTTGTCGAGCGCCTCGGTATCGAGCATGAGATCGGAACGAGGGTTGTAGTCGATATAGAACCAAAGGTCCGGCAGAGTGCCCCAGGCGATGCCGAGGTGGGGTACGTCGATTTGAGGCCCCAACCAAACCGTGACGTGCATGTTGGTGAACCCGAGTGGAGGATTGCCGATCCACGAGTGCACGAGCCAATCGATCTGGGGGCCGGAGTAGGCGGCCAGATGGCCCGAAGGGAAGTCGGCGTCGCCTTTGTAGGACTCGAGGTCTTCGGTACTCGGATCTCGGGTGAGTTCGAACCGGGCCCTGATCTTCACCATCAGTTCTTCGGTGATCGACCACAGCCGCTCAAAGGTTTGGGTTGCATCCGTTGCGCCGCGCTTGTCGAAGATCTCCTCGACACCTTCAAGCGTCTCCTTCATGGTTCCCTCTGCCATCCCGGTACGGTGATCGTGTCCGTTCCGAAGAGCGGAACGATGTTTCGTTTGCGAACGTTAGGGCCCACGAGGTTTTAGCGCAACGTTTGAGACAGGCCGAACAGACGGGAAACCGACCTTGCAAACTCCTAGGCTCCGAACCAGCCTCTACGTGCCTGGTGATCAACCTGAACGTTTCGACAAGGCGTTGCACAGCGGAGCCGATTCGGTCATCATCGACCTCGAGGATGCCGTTGCCGACGCGGTCAAACCCCACGCTCGGGAGTATGCGGTCGATTGGCTACGTTCGAATCCGGGGGCGCCGGCGTGGGTGCGAGTGAACAACCGCTCTGATCTCTTGTCGGTCGACCTCGACGCAATTTCGCCGGTTTCAGGCCTGGGCGTCGTCATCCCCAAAGCCGACCTAGCCGCCTGCGCGCGGGTCTCGCTTCCGGTGGTCGCTCTCATCGAGACCTCCGTCGGTGTCGTGCAAGCGCGAGAGATCGCCGCGTTACCCAACGTGGTTCGGCTGGCTCTGGGCGAAGCCGATCTTGCCGCCGATCTCGGTATCGAGCCCTCGGTTGATCATCGGGAGTTTGCCGCTATCCGGTCCGAGATCGTGGTGGCGTCGGCCGCGGCAATGATCGGCGCGCCGGCCGGGCCGGTGTTCACCGACCTCGAAGACGACGATGGGTTGGCGGTATCGAGCGACCAGCTGCGACGTCAAGGTTTTGGTGGACGATCGATCCTTCACCCAAAACAGGTCGGGGCGGTACACCGAGCCTTTGCCCCGCCCGCTGACCGCGTGGTGTGGGCACGACGAGTGCTCGACGCGTTTCAATCTGCCGAATCGGAGGGCCGTGGCGGGGTGATCGTCGATGGGGAATTCGTCGATGCAGCCGTAGCCCGACGAGCCGAAGCCGTCCTCGCCGTGGCGGGGAACCCATGACCCATTTCGTCATCAGCCAAACCCGGCTGGAGGAAGGATCCGAACATCTCGCCGCGTGCCTCGAGCTGGTCGAACGGTTCGACGCGGTCCTCCAAGCCCAACCCGGTTTCGTGAGTCGACGGTCGGTGTAGTCGCTGGAAGATCCGGCTCACACCATCCATCTGCGCGAGTTCGCCGAGACTCCGGCCCGTTTCCCTTGCGGAACTACCCGCAACGAACTTGATGCGCAGGGCGAGCAGTACGCGGTGCTCGACGGACCTCACGATGCGATCGTCAGCGACCCGGGGGTCATCGTCGCGTTCTTGCAGACGATCGTGCTGAACGATAATCAGGAGTAGCGCCGCTCCTGCTCGTCGATCTCGTCGATGCCGACCAAGTGCAGAAAGTCGTCGTAGCTGGTCATCGTCGCAAGCCGGTCGGAACGAAATCCCAGTTCGTGGAGATCGGTCAGGCTCTCTTGCATTGCTTTTGTAGCGCTGAGCAACGTGGTGATCGGCGCCAAGACCACAGCGAACCCCATCCCGCCGAGTTGGTCCAATGTGAACTCGGGTGGCCGAGCCTCTGAGGCGTTGAAGACGAGAGGAATGTCGTGGAAGGTCTCGGCGACAGTTTCGACCTCGGCTGGCGACTGCAGCGCTTCGACGAACAACAAGTCGGCCCCCGCGTCGCGATAGCGGCGGGCTCGTTCGAGGGCGGCGTCGAGTCCCTCGTCGGCGCGAGCATCGGTGCGAGCGACGATCACGATGTCGATGCCCACGGCGTCGCGGGTGTCGATAGCAGCGCGGAGCTTGCCCGCCATCTCATCGGCCGGAACAATCGTTTTGCCGGAGAGGTGGCCGCACCGCTTGGGCATCTGTTGGTCCTCGAGATGCATACCTGCCACGCCGCCTGCGATGTAGGCCTCGACGGTGCGAACGACGTTGAGGGCGTTGCCATATCCGGTGTCGGCGTCGGCGAGCAGCGGTATCGACAACACCCGGGCGATTCGGCTGGCCGCATCCGCCATTTCGGTCATCGTCAGCAGGCCGACGTCGGGCCTTCCCAACAACGAACCCGCGACCGCGAACCCCGACATGTGCGCGGCATGGAATCCGGCCTGCTCGACCAGACGAGCCGAGACACCGTCGTAACAACCGGCGAGCACCGTTGGGTCCGGCGCGGCGACGAGAGCTCGGAGACGTTCGGCTGTCACAGCAATACGGCCGAAGCCTGCCAGGAGCGGCCACCTACCAGGTCGGTATCGCGCGAAACCTCGCGTTGCAATGCTCGGGCTGGATAGAGCCGGGATTCCAGGATCGAGTCGTCGGGGCCGGCGACGACTGCGTCAGGAGTATTGATCGTGCCATCGTAGGGGTGTAGCCGATCGGTCGACCAGAGAGAATCACGAGGCGGGTTGAGCACGATCGTGCCGTCGACACCCAGCGGGGTGCAGGCGACCAGACACAAGCGGTTCTCTGCCGCCCGTTCTCGAAGTGCCAGATCGGTGTGCCACGCGTGCGTCGGGTGGTAAAGCACGACGGCGATGTGGGCGCCCTGGATAGCGGCCAGGCGGACGATCTCCGGGTATAGGTGATCGTCGCCAACGATGAGGGCGATGTCGCCCAACGGTGTTTCGCAGAGTGCGAGTTCGTCGCCGAACTCGGTCGTGTCGAACCGGTCGGAGTGATGAAGCTGCGCTTGTTCGTGGCGCAGCCCGTTGCAGGTCCATAGCTGTCCGACGTGTCGTTGGTCAACCACCGCGGAGGTGGCCACCCACACCCCGTCGGGGATCGACGCGGGTGGGGCTGTGCCTTCGGGCAGCACGACGAGTTGCGCCTCGACAGCGTCCGACGTTCGACCGCGCACACACCG
>Ga0206686_1000340_pt1 | contig 13776 bp, 13 predicted proteins | sample M250012015metaG_FD_155447 | JGI IMG/M metagenome (GOLD analysis project Ga0206686, IMG submission 155447) | Ammonia-oxidizing marine archaeal communities from Monterey Bay, California, United States - M2 500m 12015 | ecosystem: Environmental > Aquatic > Marine > Intertidal zone | place: USA... | reverse complement strand
ACTTGGAGGAGATGGAACGAAAATATCTGAAGCACAGCTTATTGCTGAGCCGTCGTTTGGAGGTAGTGATATTGCTGAAGAACAGCACGTATAGTTTTCATTTAGTGGATAGGAACAAGATACCGCAGTAGCTGTTTGTTCCTGAAAAATTGCTGAAACGCTTGTGGTTAATGTTCCTATAGTCCACTCACCAGGCCCTAATGAACCACATTGAGCGCCGCCGACAAATGTTGTATAAACAGGTGGTGTACCGTACCAAAAATTATTTGGCAAAACGTAAACCTCAATTATGCTATTTTGATTGTATGTCACTCCAAGAGCGCTTAAAACTGCCTCATTAAATGAAAACGAAAAACTTGTACCTGTTAAAGGGCCTTCGAATAACACCTGAACTCCATCGATATACACATCAACGTAATATGGCTCTGGAGAAGCAGAACAATTTGGGCAACAATACCCATTTCCGCCTACATTCACTACAATTGACTGTGCATTACCTCCTATACCATTTGCGTTCACCACACCATAAGCCGAATTGTTTGTACCTGCATATGCATTAGCACTTACGAAATTAGATTGATTAATTGTAGAATTATACGTTATAGGGGTTAATGGACCAGCAGTTAAACAGCAATTCGGGCCAGCCGCAAAGCCTAAATAATCCACAGTGAAATTTTCCGTTCCGTTTGCACAATATGCTGGCGTAGTCCCAGGATCAGGTGATATGGTAAACAGAGTACCTATATCTAAAAGGTCACAATCGTTGTTTGCAGAAACATCCCACTCACAATTCGCCGCATTCCACGAGATAGAAACAACATCAGAGCTTTGGGTGGGCACCTGCGGATAAACTGTAATTGTGTGTGTACCGCTTGAGATTATAGCTCCTGTAGCGTCACAAGTAATTTCCCAGGGAAGGTCTATAGATAATGGGGTGCAATAATCGTGATTGTCTAAAGTCAGTTGAACATTGAAGTCTTGGCAGTTGCCTATTGAGGTAGAAACCACTCCTGAAGGAGTCGTTACATCTATGGTTGCTGAAGAAATTTGAATCCCCGAGGTGAAATATTGATTCGACTGTGACCCGAAATTACCGTCTATGTCAGCCAAAACGGCTCCTGATGTACTTGTTACTTGAATTATTCCCCCCGTTCCATTAAAACCATCCCCGAAAGAGTCATACACCAATAAATTAAAAATTGTGCCATATACCGCGGGGTCCAATGGACCTACTACAACATTAATTGAACCTCCATTAATTCCGGGGCCTCCGGAAGCCACAGCCGTTCCTGTCTGATTTGAAACAACTTCCCAGGTTATTTCGCTCGCCCAAGTGGAGCCATAATTTCCCACTACATTGAAAGTGATAAATCCATTGCACCCAATATTGGGTACATGTAAATAGTAAAGCTGATTTCCACAGGCTTCCGTTGGAGAGTCCGCCTGTGTAGCGTAATCCGGACAATTGGATGTCGGAGGATTAACAATTGTACAGTCTGTATTTCCCGCTCCTCCAGATTGAGTAAGTGTGATGTTTTGCACAAGGTTAGAATAATTCGTGACCAGCATTACATATACCTCTCCTGCGACTGCCCCTAAAATTTGTGGCGTTTCGTTATTAGTGAGAGAAAAGCTGCAATCCACAACGTTGGAATAGGAATTACAATTCGCTTCCGCATTTGCTAATGATGTAAATGGGCCATAAATAATAAAATCAATATCAGAGGCTGCACTTAAATTCATTAAAATATCCCCGGAATTTGAAATCTCCAAGTAGTACCAAGTCGGATTAGGCTGAGTGAGTAAGCAATCGTAATTATTTCCGGGATTAGTAATGGACGCGTCAGTAACACCGCTACTTGCCATAAACGAAATTCCCACATCAGTACAGATGGGTTCTAAACTGGAACAATCGCCCCCCCCTGCTTGTGATCGAGCTATCGACACATGAAATAAAACTATTAATAAAACTACTACTTGCTTCATACCCTAAATTAATTGTCAATAAGCCTTTTTAACTCATTTTTTTTCTTTAGGAGAGATTTTTCGATTTTTTTCATGTCTTCAAACCAACCCTGCTCAATAGCTAATGCCTTTTCTGCTGGATTTGAAAGAACGTAATTTCTTTTTGTTTCTATAGCTGATAGATGAGAGTCTATTTGAGAAATCTGTTTTAAAATTTCTTGTTCGTCAATAGGTTTTGGATCTGTATTTGTGTTTGTCGGCTCAATTGTTTTTAACGATGATCCTGTTTTCTGCGCATTTACTTCACACATAAAAAAGAAAAGAAACACAAATAAAAGGGTAGATATTCTTTTCACTTAAAATATTTTAGGTTATTAACACTCTATAGACGGCGTTAAATATATCGGGTTGCTTACCTTAAAGATATTTAAAATTCGAAAGAATCCATAAATTTAGTAGTGAAATTTCCTTTTACAAAATCCTCGTTCTCCATAAGCTTTTGGTGAAACGGTATTGTGGTTTTAACTCCTTCAATAATATATTCGCCCAATGCCCTTTTCATCTTTAGAATAGCCTCATCCCTAGTTCTTGCAACTACAATTATTTTTGAGATCATTGAATCATAGTTAGGGGGAATAGTATATCCAGAATACACATGCGCATCTATACGTACCCCGTGTCCGCCTGGACAGTGATAATCTGTAATGGTTCCGGGACAAGGACGAAAGTCATTATTAGGGTCTTCTGCATTGATTCTGCATTGAATTGCATGCATTATTGGAAAATAATTTTTACCCGATATTTTTTCTCCAGCAGCAATTTTAATCTGTTCTTTTACTAAATCGTGATTAATAACCTCCTCCGTAATTGTGTGCTCAACCTGAATTCGCGTGTTCATTTCCATGAAATAAAAATCTCTGTTTTTATCCACTAAAAACTCCACCGTACCAACCCCTTCATATTTTACCGCTTTAGTTGCTTTAACTGCAGCTTCTCCCATTTTTTCCCTTAAATCTTCCGTCATGAACGGAGACGGTGTTTCTTCTACCAGTTTTTGATGTCTTCGTTGAATAGAACAGTCCCTTTCTGATAGATGGCACACGTTCCCATACTGATCCCCGGCAACTTGAAATTCAATATGACGAGGTTCCTCGATATACTTTTCAATGTAAAGGCCATCATTACCGAATGCCGCGGCCGATTCCTGCTTGGCAGAGTCCCATGCCGAATCAAGCTCTTCTTCTTTCCAGACAATTCTCATTCCTTTGCCTCCACCTCCTGCTGTGGCCTTTAAAATAACTGGGTATTTGATCTCTTTTGCTTTCGATTTGGCTTCTTTCGTGTCCTTTAAAAGTCCTTTTGAACCCGGAATACAAGGAACTCCCGCTTTAGTCATTGTTGATTTCGCCGTAGCCTTGTCTCCCATCCCAGAAATTTGTTCGGGAAGCGCTCCTATAAATTTTATTCCATGCTCCTCACATACCTTAGAAAACTGCTCGTTCTCAGAAAGAAATCCATAACCAGGATGAATTGCATCTGCATTGGTTATTTCGGCAGCGGCAATGATATTTGGAATTGACAAATACGATTTAGCACTGACGGGAGGGCCTATACAGACCGCCTCATCAGCGAATCGTACTGGTAAAGAATCTTTATCCGCAGTAGAATACACCGCCACGGTCTGGATACCCATTTCTTTACAGGTTCTTATTACCCTTAATGCAATTTCGCCCCTGTTTGCAATTAATATTTTCTTGAACATAAATGATTTTTTAAACTCTATGCGGGCTCAACCAGAAACAAAGGTTGCTCATAATCCACTGGGCTCGCATCATCCACTAATACCTTTACGATTTTTCCTGTAATCTCTGCCTCTATTTCGTTAAATGTTTTCATTGCCTCAATAACACAAAGCGTATCTCCCACCTTGAAATTGCTTCCGACATTCATAAATGGGTCTTTGTCTGGTCCTGGAGATCTATAAAACGTCCCTATCATTGTAGACTTAATTGTAATTAAATTATCGTCGGATTCTTTATCTGTCACCTTTTGGGGTTCTGATTTTCCGGGCTCTGCCGTTGCAGAAACAGGCGCAGGGGCAGATATAACTGGCTGAGGAGACTGAACAATGATTGGTTGTTCTGAAACAGGTTTGTTTCCAGAAATCATCACCTTAAAGTCTTCTCTTTCGACCTGAACCTTTCCGATGCCTGTTTTTGATACCAGTTTTATTAATTCTTTAATTTCTTCAAAAGTCATAACTAATTATTTTTATTAAGTTCTGTTTTTACGAATTATATGCCCATTTCAAATACACAGCGCCCCATGTAAATCCCCCTCCAAAAGCAGATAAAACAATATTATCTCCTTTTTTTAACTGGTTTTCATAATCCCATAAACATAAGGGCAGAGTGGCTGCTGTTGTATTTCCATATTTCTCAATATTGATCATTACTTTCTCTCTAGGCAAGCCCATTCTATTTGCTGTAGCATCAATTATTCTCAAATTTGCCTGATGCGGTACCAGCCAATCTACATCTTCACTTTTTAAATTGTTCTTTTCCATTATTTCAGCGGAAACATCTGCCATGTTCGTTACAGCAAACTTAAAAACCTGCTTGCCTTCCTGTTTTACATAATGCATCCTCTTTTCGATAGTCTCATTGGTTGGTGGATGTAAAGAGCCTCCTCCAGGTTGTACCAAAAACTCCCTTCCAGAGCCGTCGCTTTTTAATATAAAATCTTTCACTCCAAGCCCTTCAGTATTTGGCTCTAAAAGAACTGCACCAGCTCCATCTCCAAAAATAATACACGTTGTTCTGTCTTCAAAGTCTATAATTGACGTCATTTTATCGACACCTACTACTACTACTTTTTTGTGTCTGCCCGTCTCAATAAACTGAGCGCCTGTGGCTAACGCATAAATAAATCCTGAACATGCTGCCTTTAAATCAAAACCCCATGCGTTCTTCATTCCTGATTTATCACAAAGCACATTTGCTGTGCTGGGAAAGGGATAGTCAGGTGTAACCGTTGCAACTACAACAAGGTCTATTTCAAGGGGGTCAATACTCAATTTATTCAACAGACCTGTTACGGCTTCATGCGCCATATCTGAAGACGCTCCCTCCTTTAAATATCGCCTTTCCTTTACTCCTGTTCTTGAAGTAATCCACTCATCTGAAGTGTCAACAATTTTTTCTAAATCATGATTGGTTACAATATTGTCTGGAACATGTCCATAAACCCCTGTTACCGCGGCAGTTACTTTCATACTATTTAAACGCTTTTCTTATCTTCTTAGCTAGGCCCGAAGACGCAACTTCATACGAATGTAATAACATATTTTTAATTGCAATCTCATTTGAGATTCCATGTCCAATGATTACATTTCCTCTAATTCCTAATATTGGTGTTCCCCCGTAATTTTCATAATTAAACCTCTCGAAATATTCATCGTTGATTCCTCTCTGTTTCATTAAGGAATACATCCCTTCCGCCTGTTTTAAAACTACATTTCCAGTATACCCATCACACACAATAACATCTGCCACTCCAGTAAATAAATCTCTTCCTTCCACGTTCCCGATAAAATTAATTACGTCTGTATTTTTTAAAAGCTCATGAGCGGCAATGGAAAGCAGGTTTCCTTTTGACTCTTCCTCTCCAATATTGAGAAGTGCTACTTTTGGTTGTTTTTTACCTAGTACATATTGTGCGTATATAGAACCAAGAACGGCAAACTGAGAAAGAACATCAGCCTTGCAATCCGCATTTGATCCCACATCCAGTAGTATTGTTTTGTCTCCCGAAATTGTAGGAAGAGTAGAGGTAATACAGGGCCTTATGACTCCCGGAATTGTTGTTGATTTATATATGGCCCCAACAAGCATTGCCCCCGTGTTTCCTGTTCCTGAAAACACATCTATTTTTCTTGTGGATAGCCAGTTTAGCCCAACTGATATTGAGCTCTTTGGCTTTTTTAATATCGCTCTTGTAGGATTGTCTCTAAACGTAATTTGATCTGGCGCATTGATTAACTGAACCCTGCTTAAATCTACATTTGAAAATGACGGGTGATCTTTAACTTTTTCAATATCTCCAAATAGAAAAAAAGAGGCGGTTGGCAGCTCTTGCATAGCCAGCTTTAAACCCTCTAAGTTAACTTTTGGAGCAAAATCACCTCCAGAAACATCTAGACCAATTCTCATAGGAGAAGATCCTTTATGCTTCTATTTCTTTTTCTGCAATCACTTTACCTTTATAGTAAAGCTTTCCCTCGTGCCAATGTGCATGGTGAAATAGGTGAGGTTGACCTGTTGTAGGACAAGTGGCCACATTACTTGCTGTTGCCTTTACATGTGTCCTTCTTTTGTCTCTTCTTGTCTTCGAGATCTTTCTCTTAGGATGTGCCATATCTATTTAATTATTAGTTCAGTTTATTTAACTTTTCCCATCTCGGGTCTATGTTCGTCTTTTTAATTGAGTTGTTTTGGTACTTATTAAGCAATGTGACCATTTCTTCATTACAATCCTCCATTTTGTGTTTTGGATTAGCTGGTAATGAAACTGTAATCAACTCATAAATCTGTTGAGCAATGTTAATTTTATATTCATCCGGTGATAAAACTATTAAATTTTCATCTTCCTCGATTTCCGTTCCAAACTTATAATAATTTATCATTTTGTCTTCAATTGGAACCTTAACGCTTTCATTGCATCGACAACAGTCTATCTCTACGTTCCCCTGAATTAAAAAGTTTCCTATTAATATTGTCTCTTTCTTCTCCAGAGTTAACTCAACATGTATTTCTCCTTTTTCTATCAGTGATAAAGGAAAAGAATCAAAGAACGTGTCTCCAACAATAAAACGAAACAGATGCGATCCTTGTTTCAATCCTGCAAAAGGTATGTCAAAACTTTTCTCCACCACTTGTTTTAAAATTGGGTTGGCAAAGATATTAATTTTTTTTCAAACCCTTTGATTTTACATTGGCTTTATGCTCTTTGGATTCTTTTTTGATTTCCAGAGGGTTTCTCATATTTTCTTTAAACCGAATTCTTGATCTATAAATGTCAATGGCTAAATAAATTGCATTGCGCATTGATGTTTCAGACGCTTCCCCTTTTCCACAGATATCAAAAGCTGTTCCGTGATCAGGTGAAGTCCTGACTATGGGAAGTCCTGAAGTAAAGTTCACGCCCTCATCAAAAGATAGGGCTTTAAACACAGAAAGGCCCTGATCGTGATACATAGAAAGAATGCCGTCATAGTTTTTCCGTGATTCAGAACCAAAAAAGCCATCTGTTGGAAAAGGGCCAAAGGCAAGAATTCCATTTTCCTTAAGTTCTTTAATAGCTGGAAATATACTCTCTATTTCCTCATTCCCCATTTTTCCGTTTTCTCCACAATGCGGATTTAAGGATAAGACCGCAAGCTTTGGATTGAGCACGCCAAAATCTTTCTTGAGTGAATTACTAAAAATAGTCGCTTTATCTATAATTAGTTGTTTATTGATCTTTTCTGAAACTTCTTTTAGCGGAATATGGGTGGTTACCAGTGCTATTTTCATAATAGAAGAGCTTAGTATCATGAGTCCTTCATTTCCATTAGACAGGGAAGAAAAATATTCCGTGTGTCCCGGAAAATCAAATCCCGCGTTCTGACATACGTTTTTGGAAATGGGGGCGGTAACTATAGCATCAATGCTTCCATTAGAAATGTCTGCTGATGCCCTTTCAAGAGCTTGAATTGCTACTTTTCCGGCTTCTACGTCCTCTTTGCCCTCAGATACATTAACATCCCTCTCGGCCACATTAATGACGTTTATCTTGTTTGTTTTTACTTTTTCGGCACTTTTAACAAGAAACAACTCGCTGTAATCAATTCCCAGTGTTTTTATATAATGATTTAGGACTTTGTCCGATCCGTAAATAATTGGAGTTACCCTGTCTAAAATTCTATTGTCATGTAGTGATTTCAAAATGACTTCCGGGCCTATTCCATTTATGTCGCCTATTGTAATTCCTAATTTTATGTTGATTAAGTCGCTCATTTTTGTAAAAATTCTAAAGAACTGCCCTAGCACTTCTGTGTTCATTGTGGCATGCCCCGTATTGGTATAAGGCACTAAACACCAATTTTATATTGGCAAAATTAGCGTATTAAACTATATAGATGCACTAAATCCCTGTCAATATAATTTTTTATTAATACTGGCAAAGGGTATGCGCTTATCTTGTTTAGGTCGACAGGAAGCATTCCTTTAATCTCCTTCTTCTTCTGGTGGGCTCTTTCAATAACAAAACAGGTTTTAATCTTTTGATGGCTAAGCAAATGTAGTCTCTGTGTTATTTTGAATTCACCGGTATAGCTTGTTATTTTTTCTTCAAGACTCTCTGCTGAAGAAAATTCTTGTAAATGAAAATCATAAAGGTTCCGCCATATGTCATTCTCTGTTCGTTTTCTTAGAAACACGATTTTCTTTTCCAAATTGACAAATACAGTATATAGAAAAAACCTCTGTCGTTTTTTGACTTTTCTGGATTTTACCGGGAGCTCCTTTGGCTTCCCCTCTCTTCTTGAAATGCATAGTAAATCAAAAGGGCATGCATTACATTTTGGAGTTTTAGGTAAACACACTAGGGCTCCAAATTCCATCATGGCTTGATTGTGCGATCCGGGATCTGTTTTATCAAGAATATCTTGAGCTATTTTTGTAAACTCTTTGACCCCTTCCGCTGAATTAATCGGTATATGAATGTTATATAATCGACTTATTACCCTATACACATTCCCATCAAGTACTGCTCTTGCCTCGCCATATGAAAACGATGATATCGCCGAGGCCGTGTAGGGACCTACTCCTTTTAATAAGACAAGATCCTTGTATGTGTTTGGGAAAACCCCATTCAATTCATTATACACAAATTTTGCACTTGCGTGCAGGCTTCTCGCTCTTGAATAATAACCCAATCCCTGCCATAAGGACAACACTTCCTGCTCTTTCGCCAAGGCAAGCTTAGAAATATTTGGAAAGCGGTCTATAAACTTTAAGTAATAACTCGTTCCCTGATTAACCCTGGTTTGCTGTAAAATAACCTCACTTAACCAAATTTTATACGGATCCTTTGTTCTTCTCCATGGGAGGTCTCTTTTGTTTTCTTGATACCACCTCTTTAAAACATGCTGAAAATGAGACATTTATAATTAAATTTGTTTTTTTTTAATTAAAAAGGAGTTTATATAAATGTAAAATATATTTTTGTAGCCTTATATAACCGTAAAAAAAACAATATTATTATGACAAAAGCAGAAATAGTTGCCGGGATATCTGAAGAAACGGGTTTGGAAAGGTCTGAAGTATTAAGAGCTGTAGAATCATTTATGCATTCCATTAAAACCTCTCTTTCTGATGGACAAAACGTGTACTTAAGAGGGTTTGGAAGCTTTATAGTTAAAAGAAGAGCACAGAAAACAGGTCGGAATATTTCGAAAAAAACAACTGTAATTATTCCCGCTCATAATATTCCATCGTTTAAACCTGCAAAAGTTTTTATAGAAGAGGTTAAGAACAACGTGTCTATTGACTAAATAAAAAATATTAAAATATATTTCATAGCTTTGCACTCCTTTCGGGGTGCATTTTTATTTAGATATAGAATCCAAAACATTAAAATATATTATTATGCCAAGTGGTAAAAAAAGAAAAAGACATAAAATGGCGACTCACAAGAGAAAGAAACGCCTAAGAAAAAACCGTCACAAAAAGAAAAAATAGTTTAACCCTCATTGACAGTCTGCCAACACGTGAAGTGATGGCTATTTGTGTATAACTTAAACTTATTTTTGTGAAATTAGAAATCGTTGTTGATTCTCGAACAGACGACAACTGGATTGCCTTATTGAAAGATGGAAAGTTAATAGAACTTCATGAAGATAAAGGCAGTACAGATTTCGGAGTTGGAGATATTTATTTAGGAAAAGTTAGGCGCGTAGTTCCTAGTCTGAATGCCGCCTTTGTAGACGTAGGTTACGAAAAAGATGCTTTTTTGCATTATCTAGACCTGGGCCCCCAGTACAATTCATTTGCCAGATTTTGTAAAAACACCTTGAGAGGCAAACAAAATGTGCCTGATTTACGCTATTTCAAACTTGAAAATGAGATTGAAAAAGAGGGGAAAATCGCTGATGTTCTCTCTTCTTCCCAATCCATTTTGGTGCAGGTTGCAAAAGAGCCTATTTCATCCAAAGGACCCAGGCTGTGTTCTGAGGTTACTATTGCCGGTCGTTATTTGGTACTCGTGCCGTTCTCGGATAAGGTTTCGATTTCTCAAAAAATTAAAGAAAAAGATGAGAGAAACCGATTAAAGAGCCTCATGTCAAGAATAAAACCAAAGAATTTTGGTGTGATCATTAGAACAGTTGCTGAAAACAAATCTGCCGAAGAGCTTGAAACCGACATTAAAATACTGCTTGACAAGTGGGGGCAAATGTATGGAAACATAAAGGGAACGCGTGGTCCTAAAAAGCTTTTAGGCGAACTCAATAGAACGTCTTCTATGCTAAGGGATTTGTTAAATGGTGATTTTGCTAATATTCACGTGAACAACGAGATTATATATGATGAAATAAAAGAATATGTTTCTTCAATTGCTCCAGGAAAGGAAAAAATTGTAAAACACTACAGCGGGAAACTTGATGTATTTGAACGATTTGGAATCAGTAAACAAATCAAAGCCTTATTTGGCACAAAGGTTCCATTAAATAGCGGCGGATATCTTATAATAGAACATACGGAAGCAATGCATGTTGTTGATGTAAATAGCGGGAACCGAAAAGGTGCTGACGGCCAGGAATCTAATGCCTTATCAACAAATATAGAAGCCGCTGAAGAGATTGCTCGCGTGCTACAGTTAAGAGATATGGGAGGAATCATCTGTATCGACTTCATTGATATGCACGATAAAAAGAACAATAAAATCTTGTTTGAAAAGCTTAAAGAGCTCATGAAGACTGATCGTGCGAAGCATAATATAGCCCCCCCCTCTCGTTTCGGAGTGGTTGAGATAACACGACAACGCGTCAGGCCAGAAACTGAAATTAAAACCTCGGAAGCCTGTCCGGCATGTAAGGGAAGTGGAGAAATTCAGGCTAGTATTCTTTTTGCAGAAGAAATAGAATCAAACTTGGAATATCTGTTATCTAAAAACAAGCCCGGCTCAATTAACCTATTGGTTCATCCATATCTCGAGGCTTTTTTCAAAAAAGGTCTGTTTTCTAAACAGGTGCGGTGGTTTTTTAAATATAAAAAATGGGTTGCTGTTCGTGGACTTTCATCGTATAAGCTTTTAGAATATTCTTTTACTAATAAGAAGAATAAAAAGATTAAAGTCTAATCATGGACCTTTTAGGGTTTAATGAAATAAAATCCAGGCTTGAGCGATATTGTGCTTATCAAGAAAGGTCTCCCTTTGAAGTGAAAAAAAAACTAATGTCGTTCACTTCAGATTCAAATCAGCTTGACGATATTATGGCTTCTTTAATAGAAGAAGGGTTTGTTAAGCTGGAACGCTTTGTGGAGTCCTATGTGCAAGGAAAAATCAATCAAAAACGCTGGGGAAAACTAAAAATTAAAAACGGTTTAATTCAAAACCGTATACCTGCTGAAGTTATTGAGGAGGCTCTTAGTAATATTGATCTGGAAAAATACCGAAAAAACATTGAAATACTTGTACTAAAAAAAATCAGCTCTATAAACAAAAAAGCTTCTCTATTTGAGAAAAAAACGAAAGTCCTTCGCTTCCTTTCCTCGAAAGGGTATGTTTCAGATGATTGGCAAGGACTAGATATGGACCGCTTATTTTCCTCCTAACTGCTGATTGGCAACAGAAATCCAGGCCGCAGGGCCTCCTTTAACATATCCTGTTTTTCCCAATTGACTTAAGTTGAGGTGTCCTGAAGAATCTGAATCTGCTTTTACAAACCAGATTGTAGGATACCCACGTACCCCAAACTGGCTTTGAAGTCGGGCGTTCTGCGTCTTTAAGTCTGCCGGCTGTGCCTTCTTGCGTGGATAATCCAGCTCTACTAAAACTACATTTTCATTTGCCCATTTTTTAAATTCTGGCTTAAAGAACACTTCTTTTTGAAGGCGTATACACCATCCGCACCAATCGCTTCCTGTAAAAAACAGCATTAATGGCTTGTTTTCTTTATTTGAGATTTTGACTGCCTCTTGTAGGTTTTCGTGCCAGACTAATTTTTCCTGAGAAAAAGAAAAGCCTATAAACGATATAAATAATAAGCTAAGAGTTAAGTTTTTCATTCTAAATGTTTTTTCGAAATTAATCATTTTATATACTGTACGCAAACATCGTGCAAAACTGTAACGACCCGAAGAAATATCCTTTTTGTTGACAATTCACCCTGCTTCTAATTAAAAATTCCTTGTAAATTCGTTACAAAAATCATCCTATGAAAATAGTTTCTTTATTCCTTGTGTGTTTTTATTCTCTATGCGCCCTTTGTCAATCGCCAACACAAACGGTTAGAGGCAGTGTTTATGACAATGAATCCCAGTTTCCATTAACTGGTGTAAAAGTGGAAGTTGTTCTCGAAAATGAGGAGCTGTCCAGCTTCAGAACCGCAACGGATTTTAACGGGGAATTTAATATAGAAAACGTTCCTGTGGGTAAGCATAGCTTAGTTGCGTCTTATGCCATGTATGTGAAGAGTTCTAAAACAATCGAGGTTTCTTCGGGTAAAGAACTTATTATGAACATCCCTTTAATTGAGTTTGTATCCGAACAAGAGGAAGTGGTTGTTCATGCCAGAAAGCAGGGAGTGGTTATTAATGAGCTGGCACTAATTTCAGCACAACAGTTTAGTGTTGAAGAAACAAATCGGTATCCGGGATCAAGAATGGACCCTGCTCGAATGGCTTCCAATTTTGCCGGGGTTCAAGGGGCTGATGATTCCAGAAACGACATTGTCATTCGCGGAAACAGCCCGCTGGGTGTTGTGTGGCGTGTTGAAGGTGTAGATATTCCTAACCCATCTCATTTTGCTATCTCTGGAAGCTCCGGAGGGCCCGTGTCTATTTTGAACAACAAGCTTCTTTCTAATTCTGATTTTTTTATGAGCGCTTTTCCTGCAGAATATGGCAACAGCACTTCGGGGATCTTTGATTTAAAGCTCAGAAACGGAAACAACAATCGCCATGAATTCACAGGGCAGTTTGGCTTCTTGGGTACAGAGTTTGTTGCAGAAGGGCCCTTGTCGAAAAAGAGTAAGGCTAGTTATTTAATTATGGGAAGATACTCCACCCTTTCTATTTTTCAGCAGATTGGTATTCAAATTGGTACAGATGCCGTTCCTCAATATGGCGATGCCTCTTTTAAATTTAATTTTCCCCTGAAGAAAGGAGGGCAATTGTCCTGGTTTGGAATAGGAGGAAAAAGTAAAATTGATATTAAAATTTCTGAACAAACAGATTATTCCTCTGAGTTTTATGGTGAAGGGGACCGCGATCAGTATTTTGGAACATCTATGTATGTAAGTGGCCTCAATTTTAAAAAGCCACTAAATGAAAAAACCTTTGTTTCGGCGACCCTTGCCGTTTCGTTTGACGAACAACACTCGAGACACGAATATCTTCAGCGTTCATTGGTTATAGCTGGAGGCCAGGACACTTCTATTGTTGTGGACACCTTATATCCAATGATGGGATATGAGTTTGAAACCATAAAAACTTCCGGTTATTTTGCTTTAAATCATAAAATAAATAAAAGGCACTTAATCAAATTCGG
>Ga0206686_1000332_pt1 | contig 13968 bp, 7 predicted proteins | sample M250012015metaG_FD_155447 | JGI IMG/M metagenome (GOLD analysis project Ga0206686, IMG submission 155447) | Ammonia-oxidizing marine archaeal communities from Monterey Bay, California, United States - M2 500m 12015 | ecosystem: Environmental > Aquatic > Marine > Intertidal zone | place: USA... | reverse complement strand
TTAATGTGGAGAAATAGGTGAATGAGTCAATCCCTATGTAGTTTGAATTACTCCCTCCAGGGCCTCCTCCAGTAACAAAATATCTAAATCCCAGCCTTCCGTTTGTAGGACCAGAAAGGCCGGATAGGGTAATTGTATATTGCGTCCAGCTGATTGGATAACCTGTAGTCGTAAGAGTAGGGTTAATACTCAATAGAACCGTTGTAAAGGAACCTACATCTTCTGGAGCAAAGCCCACATTGGTGTTGTTCCCGTCTTCACTTAAACGAACCTCAAGGCGATCCGGAAACACCGGAGTAACATCCATGGATCGGGTATAAAAAGTAATGATATCTCCATTATTGAAAGTACGAGATTGACTGAGAATCCAATTGCTTAAGCTTACAGGAGTTGATGAGGATGAGCTCTGATAGCCCACTCCGATAAAAGAAGTAGTCGCACCCTCGTATGCGTCGAAATTTACAGGATTTCCTTGATGCCAGTTTTGATTTGGTAAAGAGCTGTTATTTTGAAAAAACCAATCGCTCAAGGTGCCGATGTCATCAAATCCTTCTAAGAATGTTTGCCCTCTTAATGGACTGCAAATAATCAAAATTAAAAGAGCACCGGCAACAAGACCTCTATATATCATTTAAATAGATTACTTATATATTTCAATCAGCTGGGTGCCAGAAGTCAACCCATTTTCATAAAATAATCGAACCAAATAGCTCCCCGATTGCAGTTCAGAAAGATCCATGGAAGTCTTTATAAAGAGGCCTTTGGAACTAAGAACACGTTTCCCAAGTATATTGTAGAGTTCAATTTTAGTAAACGCTTGATTAGATTCGATACTGATCTTACTTTGCGCAGGATTTGGGAAAAGATGAAAATCGGAAATGCTAAGTTCAGAAATTCCAGATGAAGTGCATTCCTCAACTATTGGATTTCCGTTACAATCATCACTAGGATATAAATATGCAGTCTCACTTGGAGCATTTTCGGGCTGCAGTTCGGCATCAGTGCAACCCATTTGTTTCACAAGGAAATCTCTAATAAAATTCAGAGTTATGGTCATGATAGATCCATTACTGATATAAGGCACATGTCCTTCTCCAACGAATGTATAGAAGTATTCTTCAAGGCCAAGTGCGCATGCTCTTTCATGGAGCATTCTGCTTCCATCAAGGTACATTAAGGGAGTTCCTGGATTTACAATTCCACGATTATATTTGACTACATCATCATTTGTACCGTGAATAGAACACAAGGGAACGTCATCCGCTTCTATCCAGCTATACCTTGCCAGTGCACCACACCCATTAATTACAGCTTGAACAGTTGAGGAATAACCTGGACTTCCACTTGTACCCTCTAATCCACCCATAGACGAAATGGTTGATTCACTCAGATAATCTGATATTTTACACGCATCGTCAAGGTAAGCCATATGCAAAGAAGTTATTGCACCGGCAGAACTACCGCCTATGAAAATCTTATTGGTATCAATTTTATACTGGTTTGTCGTTTGTTTGTCTTTATAAAAATAACGAACAGCTCCTCTTAAATCCTGAACAGCACGTACTACGGCCTTTACTGCATTTGCTGAGTCAAATGGGAAAAATCCTAGTCGATAATCTATAGAAGCACATGCATACCCTTTTAGTGCAAAACGTTCAGAAAATGTTACCATATCTGGATCAGTTTTCGAACCTCCAATAAAGCTTCCACCATGCACCCAGATTAATAAAGGACGTTCTGTTTCGGTATCTCCGGTCGGTTCGTAAAAGTCCATCTTCAGAGTTGTTGTTCCGCCAGTCCAGGAAGTATTTGAACCGTATGTGATATTTGATGTTTTTGTGAAATCAGTAAAGACGTCACTGGCATATCGCCCATTGTCACAAGGTGTTTGTGCGTAAAGGGTGATAATAAGTAAGGAGAAAATTGTAGTTAGTGAAATTTGTTTCATGATTGTATTTTAGGTTATGGAAAAAATGCTGAATCTAAGTTAGAGGCATTAACCTCAGGAAATGTAGCATTGTATTTATTATTAATTGCTCTTATAAATTGATTTGCAAATAGCGCATTTGTTCTTGCGTTAAATCGAAGGCCATCAAGTCCATAGGCGCCGCCAGAAATAAAAGCGGGACCCATATTGATTCCATTGTAGGCGAAACCCGATTCTAAATCTGCAAAAAAGACATCGGCTTCAACAAGTGCCAGGTTAAATTCAGAAGCGATGGAACGAATAATAGAATTTACTTCACTTATCCTGGTTCTAATTTCATCCAGTTCTGAATTTGTTAAGATAAATTCATTTCTTAAAGGGTAAAGGGTTCCCATTTTATGACATTTTACCGAATCCAAGGGTACACTTAATAGCATTAATTCCTCTTCTACCATGGGCCTGACACCAAATATATTATTGGCAGCAGGGTCTTCAATCATAAACGGATTAGATCCTATCTCAAAGTAAAATCCCAAGGGATTGTATATGTTGTTCAGGGTGGCATTATTGGCAGAATCCAGGGTCAATCCATTCCATGGAATAGTCGTGAAATAAGGGGAGCTTGTTGGATCAGGGATGGTTGAAATAACTCCTTTGGCTCCATTAAGCGTCATCGCATATATAAGCTCTCTATAGGCATTTTCAAACACTGTTAGATGGGGGAGAGAATCCTCTTTGGCACCAGATTTTATATAAGGCATAAAATCATCCAGTCCAATAAATACAGAGAAAAGACTCGCATTTACGCTTGTGATATCACTTAGAACTGTTGCCCCAGCAGACGAGGCCATTCTTGAATAATAGGGATTTTCATTCGCATAACTTGAGTTAGATAGGTCGGTTAATCGCAAACCTGGAATGCCCATATTGTTGTATGGAATACCACTATAAATAGTATTCAGAATAGATGCATCTCCCATGGTGGTCTCTCGAACTGGAGATAGAGAGGTGATGTTCAGGCAGTCTGTTTTATACCCCAAAATCAAGCGAGACAATCCTGTTGTGCTTAGACCCACTGACCCTTCCGACACTAATGGCTGATTAAATAATGAGAGACCCGCGTTGTTCAGGCTCTGAGAAATGTAATATCCTATTGAATTTTGTTGTCCTTCAAAATACAGGGCATCATCCGTATAGCCAGAGCTAAATGTACCTCCTATCATTACAAATTTACTTGGAACTGTTTCTCCAGCGGTTACTTCAGGCATTTCGTATTTAGGCTGACATGAATTTAAGGTCAGCATAGAAATTGCAAGAAATATCAATAGAGTATATTTCATAGTTACCATTTATAAATTAAGCCTAATCCTCCGGCGATTGCTTTTGTATCAAACTGACCATTTAAACCTGTTTCAATATTGTGTCCAATACGGGTCATCTGTGTATAATAAAAAGTCGCATCCACCGAAAAATGTGTACCAAACGTATATCCAAATCCGGCTGTTCCATACCACCTGTCATTGTCCGGTGTTTCTGGTGTAATATAGCCATTTTGAACTGGAGAAAAGCCAAATCCGCCGCCAAGTCTCAAGGAAATTCCATTGGTGAAGTCATACATTCCACCTGCTCTGAAGGCAAATGTGCTCTCATACATTCTTGGCGATTTTGTATCTTCAAGAGATGAGGTGTTTAATGCATAATCAAGTGCAAGTGTATCATACGTTTTCCATCCAACTCTATTGATATCAAGAACAAATGCCAGCTGATCATTTACTTTATATGCCATTCCCAGCGTAAACACCTGAGGAAGCGGTAGGGCTCCTGAAAACGTGCTATCCGGAAAATTGGGGTCAAGTGATTCAGGCACATTGAATTCAGCTGTTCCGTTATCCACACTCATTTCTATTTTTGATCTATAAGTGAGTCCTATGGCAAGTTTCTTTGTCAAGTCGTAGTGGATGCCTAGATTGTAACCAAATCCTAGGGCGGAACCAGATAGACTTGCACTAGCGAATTCACCATTACTAAACTGCACAGGAATATCTTTTTCAAGGACAACGCTTCCTGTGCTAATCACAAATCCTCCGCCAATTCCAATAACATCAGCAATCCGATAGGAGATGGTTGGCTGAATAAAAATGGCTTTTAGCTGGAGCTTCGTTAAAGCAAATCTACCAATCCATCCATCCTCATAGGAAACGGTACTGCCAAATGGAGTATAAGCTGCGATTCCTAATTTGAGTTTCGCATTATCCTTATGCTGAAATAGACCATAGGCGGAAAAAGGTGTTCCCATAGGCGAATTGGAACGATATCCTTCGCCTGTTGCCGAATCTACATAAAGTGTATTTCCCCAGATGGGAGTCATGGCAATATTAATGGAATTCTCATTTGAAAATGCAATAGATCCAGGATTGAAAAAAAGGCTGGAACCATCCAGAAATATAGCTGTTCCCGCCAGTCCCATTCCCTGCTGTTTCTGACCTTGAAAATTAACCTGATACCCTTGAGCAAATAGTGAATGTGGCGTTATGTAAAACAATAACACTGCAAACAATACACATAAGTTTCTCATGGGATGAATCAAAGCCCTAAAGATATTAATTTAATAGCAATATACTAAGGAATTGAATTACAAAAACTGCAATTTAATTAAGAGAGGAAACGAATTGTAAACTATTTGAATTTAAAGGACCGAGGTCGTCTGCTCTAATTCAATTTCCGCATCCAAATATCTCTGAACAATATCAATGGCATTATCGATGACATCGCTAAGGGCCACAATATATGTTCCTTCTTCAGCTAAAGAAATAGCATGCTTTATAGCTTCAACTTCCAGTGAAACTACTTCATAAGTTACTTCTGGATTTCCTTCATTAAGACCAGAAACTATGAGGTCGATAATTTCTTTTTCAGAACGGCCTCTTAAATGCTTTTCCTGACGAATAATGACGTGGTCAAACATTCTAGCAGCAATTCTGGCACATTCCATTATGTCCTTATCTCTTCGATCTCCGACACCTGATATAATTCCAATTTTTCGCGTTGCATCCACGCTGTTTAAGAAATCTTCAATTCCCTGATAGCTGGTAGGATTATGGGCAAAATCAATCAACACTTTAAATTTTGAAAATTCAAAAATGTTCATTCTTCCTGGAGTGTGTGCGGCACTTGGAATGAAAGTCGCAAGTGATTGTTTGATATCTTCATTTTTAAATCCATATAAATAGGCTGATAATGTGGCTGCCAAAACATTAGCAATCATAAATTTGGCCTTACCATTCAGTGTAAGCGGAATATGCGTAGCTCTTTCAACCCGGATCTTCCAATCTCCTTTTTTTATTGTAATGAAACCATTCTCATAGATGGCCGCAATTCCTCCTTCTGAACAATGCTCAATAATGGCAGGACAATTTTCATCCATGCTAAAAAGAGCCACATTACATGAAAGTGAATTTGCGATTTCAAGACAATTTTCATCTTCACCGTTTAGAACAGCCCATCCATCCTTCTTCACACTATCGACAACCACTGATTTTACTCTGGACAGATCTTTTAGATCGTGGATATCACTTATTCCTAAATGGTCCTCCTGAATATTTGTGATAACTCCTATGTCACAGACTTTGAATCCGAGACCTGATCTTAAAATCCCTCCTCTCGCAGTTTCAAGTACGGCGAATTCAACAGTAGGGTCTTTAAGAATATATTCCGCACTAATTGGACCGGTTGTATCTCCTTTTTCCATCATATGATTTTGGATGTAGATCCCGTCTGAAGTGGTGAATCCAACACGATACCCAATGTTTTTTACAATGTGCGCAATTAATCGGGTTGTTGTTGTTTTTCCATTGGTCCCTGTGACAGAGATTATAGGAATTCTCGAAGGTTTACCTGGAGGGTAGAGCATGTCAATTACAGGTGCTGCCACGTTTCTAGGTAATCCTTCAGAGGGAGCCAGGTGCATTCTGAACCCAGGAGCTGCGTTAACTTCTAAAATCACTCCACCGTTTTCTTTCAATGACTGTGTCAAATTAGGAGCCATAATATCAATACCACAGATATCAAGGCCAATAACTCTGGAAATACGTTCTGCCATAAAGACATTTTCGGGGTGCATTAAATCCGTGACGTCAACTGATGTTCCTCCGGTACTTAAATTTGCGGTTGATTTTAAATAGAGCGTCTCGTCTTTCTCAAGAACAGATTCCAATGTATACCCTGCATTATCAATAAGGCGATCTGTAGCTTCATCAATCGTGATTTCAGTTAGGACATTTTCGTGTCCATATCCTCTTCTTGGATCTTCATTTGTCGTATCAATGAGTTCTTGTATGGTATTTTTACCGTTTCCAACAACATGTGCCGGTACCCTTTGTGCGGCGGCAATAACTTCATTGTTAATGACAAGAACTCTAAAGTCAAAACCAGTGATAAATTTCTCAACAATTATTCTTCTTGAATACTGCTTGGCATGCTTTAGCCCTTTGACAGCATCTTCCCAGTTCGTCACATTGATAGAGGCTCCCTTTCCATGGTTTCCATCCAATGGCTTTAGAACGATTGGATATCCAATAGCATCGATAGTATCTTGCAGGTCCTCTTCGTCATAACAGATGTCTCCTTTGGCAACTGGAATAGAGGCATCATCCAACATTTTTTTAGTTTGCTCCTTGTTACAAGCGATATCTACTGCGATATTGCTGGTTTTGCACGTAATTGTTGCCTGAAATCTCATCTGATTCACACCAGCACCGAGTTGAATTAAAGAATTTCTTCCCAATCTTAAAAAAGGAATTTCCCTGGAAACTGCTTCTTCAACAATACTTCCTGTGCTAGGTCCTAAGCGAACATCTTCTCTGATTTCTCTCATTTTTTGAATATCATCAGTAAGGTCATATTCGACTCCTTCAATTAGAGCTTCTGCAATTTTTACTGATGCTTTTGCTGAATATACTCCTACTTTTTCTTCAAGATAATTGAAAACAACGTTATACACACCGTGAGTTTTAGTCTCTCTGGTTCGTCCAAAACCAACGTTCATTCCTGCAAGAGTTTGGATTTCAAGAGCAATGTGCTCTACCACATGCCCCATCCAGGTACCGCGGTCTACACGCTGAAAAAAACCACCTCTGCATCCTTCTGAACACCTGTGCTCAATTAATGTTGGCAAAAGTTCCTCCAATCGTTCTTTAAAGCCATCGATTTTATCCGTTGGTCTTTCTTCTAACTCTTCTAAATCTAATCTCATCTGAATGAGCTTTTGTCTTCTTATACTCCAGATGTTTGGACCTCTAAGTGCTTGAATTTTAAGAATTTTCATAAGGCAAATAAATTAAATTAACAGAACTTTTTTTAAAAAAGTTCGGCAAAGGTACAACAAGGATTTGATTTTTAAAGATTTCTTTCAGCTTTATCTAAACTGAAGGTAAATTGACTACCTGAACCGATAGAACTTTTGACAGAAATTTTTTGATTGTGAGAGTCAATAATGTGTTTTGCTATAGCCAGACCTAGTCCTGTTCCTCCTTTATGGCGGTTTCGGCTCTTTTCTACGCGATAAAACCGTTCAAACAGACGAGGCAGATGTTCCTGGTCTATGCCAATTCCGTTATCTGAAATTTCTATGGTCACTAAATCATCAATAACAATGATGGAGATTGTCGTTTCTCCATTTTCTTTACCATAGGAAATTGAATTGTTCAAAAGATTTGTCAGTACCTGGGCAATCCGTTTTTTATCCGCATAAACAAAGATGTCCTCTATTTCATTCTGAATAGAAAACTTAATTTTTTTATCCTTTGCTCGAAGTTCCGTTGAAGCGATAGACTCTGACGCCATTTCAATAATGTCAAAAATTTCAAACTTCATTTTTAAGGCATCAATCTCCAGTTTTGTAATTTGATCAAGATCCTCAAGAATACTTACAATTCTATCCGTTGATCTTGATGCTCGTTCTAAAAAAGTCTTATTTATTGTGTCGTCTTCTAGTCCTCCCTCTAATAAAGTAAGTATATATCCCTGTATGGAAAAAACCGGAGTTTTTAATTCATGAGCCAGATTCCCTAGGAATTCTCTTCTAAACGCTTCCTGGTCTTTTAATTTTGATATTTCCTGATCTTGTTTTTGCTGCCAGCTTTGTACATCTCTTTCGGCAATTTCTATCATGGAGTCCAATGATTCTTCTACATTTTTTTGACTTGAAATACCAGGTTTGGTTTGTATCGACCTGTACAAAAGGGAAAGTCTGTGCTGAATAAATTTTTTCAATAGAAAATAAAAAACAACATACACAAAAACGGCTCCCAAAATGGGGATGATGAAAAACAAGGAAGAATCCACCTCAGAAATAAAAAGATGGACAAAAAGAGTAAAAGTAAAGCTAAAACCTAATGTCGCTAGACTTCCATAAAAAATAAGTAAACTTGGTTTTGGGTACTTCACTGTTCTTTAAATATATATCGCATTCCTTTTACAGTACGAATATAGTCATCTCCATGTTTTTCTCTCAATTTTCTAATAGGGACATCGAATGTCGTTTCAACAGCTCATGTGATGTACCCTCAAACTAATATAGAATTTAATCCTGGCAATACTAATTCATAAAAAAAGGGGGTTAATCAACCCCCTTTTTTTATTCCTCTATTTGTGATTATTCAAAAATGATTTTCATTTCAACTCGTCTATTATTTTGACGTCCTTCAGCGGTTTTATTGTTTGCTATTGGAACAGATTCTCCAAAGAACTTAATAATCAAATGACTCTCTTCAACACCATGTTCCATTAAGAATCGTTTTACTGACTCAGCTCTTTTCTTAGAAAGCACCATGTTTTTATCCTCATCACCCACATTATCTGTGTGTCCGGAGATTTCTAAAACCCATGTTGGTCTTTCCAATAAGACAGAAGATAATTCTTCGAGTGAAGGCTTGGATTCATTCAGAATGATATCCTTAGCCGTTCTGAATTCTAAATTATCAAACGCTGTTTTTAGCACTTCTACAATTTCTTCTTCGATAACTGGACAACCTTTGTTTTCAACAGGTCCAGGTGTATTCGGACAGTCGTCATCTTTATCGAGTAATCCATCTCCATCTGTATCTACATATGGACAGCCATTATTTTCTTTAGGCCCTGGAATTGTAGGACAGTCGTCATCTTTATCCAATAACCCATCTTCGTCCGTATCCGGCCATGGACATCCGTTATTTTCTTTAGGGCCAGGAATCTCTATACAATCATCTATGCCGTCAATTATTCCATCTTTATCCGTATCGGGACATCCCTGGAATTCTTTCTCTCCATAAACTAAAGGACAGGCATCTTCCTGATCACTAATGCCATCTCCATCCGTATCAGGACAGCCATTAAATTCCACAAGACCAGAATCCAGTGGGCAGTCATCTTCTTTGTCCATAATTCCGTCTAAATCCGTATCAGGACAGCCATTAAATTCAACAAGACCAGAATCCAGTGGGCAGTCATCTTCTTTATCCATGATTCCGTCTAAATCTGTATCTGGACAGCCATTAAATGCTTGAAGACCTGGGGTATCCGGACAATCATCAACTCGATCAGGAATAGAATCATGGTCTCTATCCGGACATCCCTGAAATTCTACAAGTCCAGAATCCAATGGACAATCATCCTTCATGTCAATAATTCCATCATTATCTGTATCAGGACATCCTTTAAAAGTCCATGGTCCAGGAACATCGATACAATCATCCACTTTGTCAGACACCTTATCTCCATCTAAATCGTTAGGAGAATCATATAAGATAGGGACACGAATTCCAGCATAAAAATCACCGCCTCGCACATTTCCTTTTGCAAATAAAAATCGATAATCCGTAAAGCCAATTGTGAGAGGACCAAGTCTTGCTCCAAAACCAGCTTTGAATCCGCTGTAGTCGTTAACTGAAAATGGTAAGTGGAGTCCAAACCAGGCGTAGTCAAAACTTGGAGTAACAGAAAACTGATTGGCCACCTTTACTTTTGAATCTTTATTTTTAGAGATAATATTAAAAATACCGGTTGAATTCACATAGAACCATTTCCATATATGGTAATCGACCTGAAAACTGAAAGCCATGGGTGTTCTCATGAAAAAAGAAGATGCTACATCTCTTTCACCTGCGGCCCATTCCGTATTTCCGTTTAACGTGGATTGGGTAATTAAGGAATCGATAATTTGATCAAATCCTAAAAGATCTCCGGCCGTATCAAACGTATTTAAATCAAAAAGATTTGAAGTTTGAACTGAGAAATCTCTACTAATACCTCCTTTATTAAAACTCATTCCTCCAATATCTGTCAAGGATAACCCTACTCTTAATTTGTATTTGTTCTGATCTCTTGCCCATAGATTCATTTCTCCATCCATGTCGTATTTGTAGTCTTTAAAATCGGGTCGCCATTCGTAAACAGCACCAAGGTCCAACCCAAATCCATGGGCCGTAGGTTTTGGGCCATAACCAAACATTCCTGCCTCTAATACATCTGCTGTACCATTATTGTCAAGGTCGTCTGTATTTTGAAAATCTTCGATTGATTTTGAATACCCATAACCAAAGTCACCCGACAAATACTGTGAATAATCATCGTCAAGTAAGTTGTATTCAAAGTTGTTACTATATATGTATGCAGCGGCATATCCAGCCAGATATTTCAAGTTTGCACCAGCCTTTACAAAGTGCTGTCCCTCTTCTTTTATAACTTGCGCATATTTGAACCCGTACTCTGCCCAAGTCATATGATTTACATTGATTAATTCTTCATTAAGTTTAATACCCCATAAGCTTTCAATATCCAGATCGTTTTCTCCAAGAACAGCCAATTTTGGATCGACGTTGTCAATATTGGTAATGGATCTGAATTTCGCAGAAAAACCAACGGCTATTTTAGGTGAGACGTGAAACATAAAATTTAATATATCAAATTGGATGTTCAAATTAAGCCCTAATACTCCAGGGGAGTTTTGATCATAGCGTCTTGTGATGTAGCGATCCAGAAATGTTGAATCAGGTAATAACCAGTCATTATAAGGGTTTGAGCCTCCCGTTACAGTGGTATAATTGACAACCTCATTTCCATCATCATCATAGGTAACCACCTCATCTGGGCGGAAAGATTTAATCCACCCTTTTTCCATATCTCTCGTGCTAAAACTCACAAAATTCTGATAGGCATTAAAATCAAGACTAAATAAATTTAAGTCAAACTTGAACCTTCCATCAACAAAACTAGCCGGCTGAATATCTGTTCCCATAACACCAGCATAATTACTTGATGAAACCCCTAAATAATTTTGAGATAAAACAGAAGAACTAATAAAAAGTAAAATAAAGAACAGGATATTTTTCATAAAATTAAAATTTAGCGTATTGGATTAAATAGTTCCCCAAAAAAGTAGTGATTGATATTCCTTGACTCCCATAATCTGTAATCTGGATATCTTTTTCACCATGTCTTTTGATACTATCTATAACTCTACCTTGAGAATTCAAAAGTACTATTTTGTTTTCAATACCATCGAGAATTCCTATCTGTATTTGTGAAGAGAAGACATCTCCTATATTTTGGTGTATGACTATTTTGTCAATTGAAGTGCAGGGGACTGTCCTTTTCCAGTTGAACTGCCCTTTTCTGTTTATAACGAGAAGCTCATTCTCTTTGGCACAAACAAGATTTACGTTATCGGCATTAATAAAAGAGGTTTTAAATTGAAATCCGGTAGGCAAAGAGAATCGAGTTTTTTCTCCAAGGAGGTTTATCGAATGTGTTTGATTTAGATTCACAATTATAGAATTCTCCTCATACTTTAAAATCTGATATTCTTCATCGAGAGGAATTTTGCGTATGGTTTTTTTTCTGTCCAGATTGATAATAAACAATGTTTTTTCACATAAGACTCCCACGTGTTTTTTGTTATTCTCTTTAAAAAACACCATGTCTTTTATTTCAGAGCTAAAAGAATATGTTGACAATACTTTTCCATCGTAATCAGTCACTTCTATTGTTGTTGTTGTTTTAGGAATTAAAAAAGAGACTTTATTGCGTATTCTGCAACGAACTGGATGAACACCTCCAGAGCTCGAAAAACGATTTAAAATCCGTCCTGCTTTATCAATAATGAGAACTTCATCTTCAAATAAAACAGATATGTCAGGATGTTCAAGAGAAGACATTTCCAGAAGTTTCGGGTGCTTTATTACAGCTTTATCAAATTCTTTTTCCCATTTTCTTATTCCATTTTCATATCTGATCCACTTGTTGGATTGAGTAATCAAGAACGTATTTCCCCTGCCAGAATACGCATAAAAAGACTCTATTGGTTCACTGGGATTCATTGTGAAGTATTGCCTTGAATCTGAATCAACAGCTTCTTCAGTGCCCCATTTATCCACGATATCCGTCTTGATTAATTTCCCCCCAGAAATAGATATGGATTCTTTGTTTTTGCCCTTAATATGCCTGTAAATTACGTTTTCAGGAAGTTGATTATATATTAATTCTGTTTTTTTCTTGTTCATGGAAAGAGAATTCCCCATGTTAATTTCAGTGGTGATTTGATCAAAAAAGACTTTATCTCCTGATATAATGGAATACCCCTGAATATCTGTTACATAGTATCCCTTTGGGGATGGACACAGGCTTGAGAAGGACAGAGACGGATAATACACATAATTCTCATTGTTGCGATTGATATCAAAAAGCTCATTCAGGTTTTCAATTGATTTTTGCCCGACTTTTAGCTCTACAATTGCAATTGATTTACCATTCTTTTTAAGAATAGTTATCCCGGATGAAGTCCAATTGCGGATAGAGCTATTTTCAAAGGTTTCATCCTGCTGACTCAGGTAATTCTTCTCGTAAAATATATATTCGTTAAAATCGTCAGATATTATTCTTGAAAAGATGTCTTTATCATTTTGATTTATTCCTTTTTCAAAATGTGTTTTTGTGTTTTGATAACAAATGGTGACATTTTTCTTCTTGTAATAATCCCTTACTGTTCTCACATTATTGTGAATTGAAACTATGTTATAGCTTGCTTTCTTATCAAAAATAAATCCTTCGTTCTGTATTCTTGGGGAGATGTTTTTGTCGTGAAGAATCATTTTGTTTTTGGAATAAAATCCACTAAACGGTCCATAAGTAAAGTGTCTGAGCTTCGTAAAATTTATTTTGTGCTTACCGTCTATAAATAATTCTTTAATCGATGCTTTATTCCAGTTCATTCTTCCTTCAAATACAATGAGCCCTCTTTTTAGACTCAAAAAAACGGAGCAGTTTTCAGGAATCGATTTGGATATGCTCCTATACAAATCGCTATTCATCTCTATGGTTTTAATTTCGTCGCCTACAAAATCAACTGAGGAAGGGTGGTTAATTACATAAACTACAGAATCAGCCTCTTCAAAATAATACGATGAATCCACTTGTATTTTTTCCAATCTTAATTCCTGTACAATGTAAATTGTGAGTATTAGACATAATAATACAGATCCTGACAAAAGGATTTTTTTCAGCATACATCAAAAATAAAATCAATGAGTGGTCAAAAAGTGTGTCATTAGAATTAAAATCAACATTCGATTGTTTAATCAAATAGATTCAATTGTGATTCATTTCCCAATAAGTTAAAGGATTTTCTATGGTATTCGCACGCACCAAATTTTTTAATTGCTTTACGGTGCTTAACTGTGGGATACCCTTTATTGCTGTGCCAATGGTATTCTTGAAATTTTTGACCTAATTGTATCATTAATGCGTCGCGATGTGTTTTCGCTAAAATTGATGCTGCAGCAATAGATTGATATTTTGCATCTCCTTTTATGATACACCTGAATGGAATATCTTCAAATTGATTAAATCGATTTCCATCAATAATAAGGTGTTCTGCTCGGTGACTCATATTCAGGATAGCACGATGCATAGCCAAAAAGCTGGCATTCAAAATATTAATTTCATCTATTTCGGAATTGCTAACGATACCAATTCCATAATCAAATGCATTTTCGTAAATGTCTTTTTGA